>VOFE01002451.1_pt1 | contig 130937 bp, 128 predicted proteins | sample 5384071 | NCBI WGS metagenome assembly VOFE01 (sample SAMN12384724, study PRJNA508395) | human gut metagenome | isolation source: healthy gut D | host: Homo sapiens
TGAATGGTATCGACTATGATGCGTTCAATCCGGAGACGGATCCTTACATCACGAACCGTTATAATGCAGTGAACTTCCGAAAAGAGAAGATTAAGAATAAACGTGCCCTGCAGGCGGATATGGGGCTGGAGCAGAATGACAAGACGATGCTAATCGGTATCGTATCCAGACTGACTGACCAGAAGGGCTTCGATCTGATTGCATACATGATGGATGAGCTGTGTCAGGATAATGTCCAGATTATCGTACTGGGTACCGGTGAAGAACGTTATGAAAACATGTTTCGCCATTTTGCATGGAAATATAACGGCAAGGTTTCCGCACAGATTTATTATTCCGAAGAGCTGTCCCATCGGATTTATGCGGCAAGCGATGCGTTTTTGATGCCGTCGCTGTTTGAACCCTGTGGTTTGAGCCAGCTGATGAGCCTGCGTTACGGAACTGTTCCGATCGTCCGCGAGACTGGCGGTTTAAAAGATACCGTATGGCCTTACAACGAATTCGAAGGAACCGGAACCGGATTCTCCTTTACGAATTATAACGCCCATGAAATGCTCGCAACGATCCGTTATGCAGAACAGATCTACTATGATAAGAAGCGCGAGTGGAATAAGATCATCGACCGTGCGATGGCAGCGGACTTCTCCTGGAATGTTTCCGCACAGAAATATCAGGAGATGTATGACTGGCTGATCGGACGTTGAATAAAATTAGAATGAAATAGGAAAGCTGCAGGCTGAAAGGTCTGCAGTTTTTTTGTATAAAACTTTCGCGGTGCGGGCATTCTGTGAAAAAAGGAAAGGCAGAATGCGATGATAAAACGGCAAAGGGCGCTTTTGTCCGCGGTTGCGTGTCTGTGTCTGCTCCTCGGGATTGGAATTGGAGTAAACGGATGCGGTCAAAAAGGTGATCTGAGTGAAAAAGAAGAAAACTCTGTGGAAAGCCAGATGGGAGAGGTGCAGCAGGGCGTAGAACAAAAATACAGACAATGCAAAACAGTTTCATGGAAATTCGGGCAACTCTGAAACGGGAGAACGGGCACGCACATCGGAACAGGTGCACGCATCAGATCAGAATTTGCAAAACGGCGGACAGGGCAGAAATGGACAGCTGCAAACGTCTGAATGGCAGCGTGCATCGACATGGATTGGAAGCGGGAGCGTGGCAGAATCCGGGCGTGTGACAGAAAATGTGCGCGCGACAGAATCCGGGCGGTCGGGGAGCCTGCTCGGGGGTGGAAGCGGCAGCGTAACGTATCAGGTAAAAACGGTGCAGGAAAATTTTCATGCGGAAGATGGGACGGTGCTGTATCAGCTGCAGCTGTCGTGGCCGTATTTTGCCGGGAAGGCGGGCGGAGTCCTGCAGGTCAATCGTTTTTTCGAGGACTGGAAAAATGAAAAGCTGCGCATTTATGAAGCGGATGGGGATTCCATCCGACAAGCCGCGTTGGAAATCTATCGGGAGAGCAAAGACAGCGGATGGACGGGCAGTTGGACAGAGCGCTATCGCGTCAGTCGGGTGTGCACGAAAGGGCAGTATGTGAGCGTTTTGCTGGATTCTGATTTAAAGGAAGGAAACTTGAAAAAAATCCCGCACCGGGAAAGCTATGTGCTTGATCTCGAAAGCGGGCAGCAGGTGACGCTGGAAAAATTGTTGGGAAAATCCAGAGAGGAATGTTATCAGCTGTTGCAGGAGGCGTATCGTGACAAACTGCGCGAAAATCCGGGCGTTTATTATGCGGATGCGGAAGAAAAAATTGCAGCGTTGAATCCGGAAAAAATTGGCTGGTATTTTACGGAAACAGCGATCGTCTGCTATCTGGAGCCGTACACAATCGCCCTGCCGGAAGAGGGCTATGTGGAGGCAGAGCTGCCGATCGAGGATGATCGTGAATAAAATTCTGTGGTTCGGAAATACTCATCAGGAAAACCGTGCGGTTTTCAAGTAAAAATATCTGTAGAAACGAAGGCAGAAGATTGAAAAATAAAATTTTTCAATCGCGAGATTTGTGTCTGCGCGCACTTGACACAAACTCGACATGCGCAAAAAGCGTGCGCAGAAATGAGAGGAAAATATGAACTTATCGGAACTGGAACTGCAGAATTTACGTCACCTGATCGGCGGATACGATACGACGCACTGCAAGATGCAGGAATATGCGGAGTGCGCACAGGATGCGAAAGTGAAGCAGTTTTTCGAAAAAGGCGCGAAGTCTGCGATGGAGAACAAGCAGGCGTTGATGGATTTCCTGCGCTGAGCAGGGGCAAGGAGAGGAATATGTTTGAAGATAAGACGATGGTAGCAGACACGCTGGCAGGAATCAACGGAGAGCTGATGCGGTTTGGCGAGATGATTCCGCAGACAGAAAACAAAGAGTTAAAAACAACCCTGAAACAGTTTCGGGCTGCGTGCGAGCAGTCTCAGGAAGAACTGTATCAGATCGCACGGGAAAAATCCTATTATGTCCCTGCAGCTGAGGCAACGCAGAAGGAGATTGAGCATGTGCGGAACCTGTTTTCCAAAAGCAGCCTGTAGGCAGAAGCAGCGGCGGGATAATCCGCCGCTGCTTTTTGTTCTCGTATAGGAAACTTCGTTTCCGTACGAGAAAAATGCTCGTAGAGCGTGCATTCTATTGTTTTTAGTCCTCCGCCATCCGGATGCCGGAAATATCCGTCGAAATCACCATAGAGTAGTTCGTGTGGTAAATAACGAATCCAGGCTTTGCACCGGCCACCTTTTTAACCTGTTTTTTCTCTACATAATCGACTTCGATTTTTTCCTGATCGCGTCCGGTGGAGTAGTGAGCGGCAAGACGTGCGGCTTCTTCAAAGGTTGCGTCCGGAAGCTCTTTTCCGCCGGTTTTTACGATGACATGAGAACCCGGTCTGCCCTTTGCATGGAACCACCAGTCGTTGCCGACAGCAAACTTAAAGGTCAGTTCCTCATTCTGCAGGTTGTTCTTACCGACATACATGGAAAAACCATCGCTGCTGATATAGTGGAACGGACGGCTTGTGATTTTTACCTTTTTGGAACCGCCTTTTCGGCGGATATAGCCGCTTTCGATCAGCTCTTCCTTGATCTGAACAAGGTCTTCCTCAGCACGTGCGATGTCGAGGGCGTTCGCAACGGATTCCAGATGCTCGATTTCATCATGCACCTCTTTGGTCAGGGCAGTCAACGCCTCATTGGTACGTTTCAGCTTATTGTATTTTTCAAAATATTTCTTTGCATTTTCTCCGGCAGTCAGCTGCGGATCGAGGGGGATTGTGACAGGTTCGCCGTTGTAGTAATTGACCGCCTCGAGGGATTTGTCACCGGGCTGTGCACTATAACCGTAGGTATTCAATAATTCGCCCCAGATGCGGTATTTGTCGCGTTTTTCGGTGTCTTTAAGCTGCTTTAACTGGAGGTCGTATTTTTTGACATTGCGCTCGAGGGCGGTGGATACGATTCTGCGCAGGTCAGAAGAACGCTGACGGATGCGGGTGATTTTGTTTTTCTCCGCATAATAATCTTCCAGAAGCGACGAAATTTCCGCATAGTCTTTGCGGTTGGATTCCGGATAGGAGGTCAGCTTCAGCGCGGCATATTCTGCAGGCACGTCGTTTTCATAGACGATACAGGGAGAAAACTGTCCGTTTTTCACCTGGGTGATGATCTCAGAAAATGCATTCCAGAGAGATTCTTTATCGGCATCTGTACATGCAGCGGTAGAAAGTGCAGCATGCCCGCCGGCACGGAAGCAGATTTCGTGTGAAATTGCGGGAGAGAGTCCGGTGAAAGTCGTATAAAGCGCCTTGAAACAGTCGCAGGGCTTTAAAAAGACCTGTTCCATAAAAAGGGCGCGGTCTGCAGTGAGCGGGTCGAATTTTTCCTGTGTGTGAGGGATGAACCACGGCTTGCCGGGCAAAACCTCGCGGACAGAGCTGACCAGACCGGAAATGTGCTTGATACTATCCAGTATTTTGTTGTCCTCATCGCAGAAGATGATGTTGCTGTGCTTTCCCATGATTTCGACGATCAGCTTTTTGCGGCGCAGATCACCCAGCTCATCCAGGTGTTCCAGTTCAAAAATGACGATTCGTTCCAGACCAGGCTGGGAAATGGAGACGATACGCGCATTCTGGACATGCTTTCGAAGCAGCATACAGAAATTCGGCGCGGTCATGGGGCTTGGTTTATTGTCGCGCGTCAGATAGATGAGCGGCAGGGAAGCGCTTGCAGAGAGACAGAGACGCTGCTGACCGTTTTTGCCTTTAATCGTGCAGAGCAGCTCGTCAGGTTCAGGCTGGGCGATTTTGGACAGCCGACCGTCTATGAGATTGTCCTGTAAATCTTTTACAATATTTGCAATGGTAATGCCATCAAATGCCATGAAAATTCCTCTTTTCTTTCGGTCCGGGACCGGTAATGCGTCAAGTCTGTGCAGGGAGAGCAGACAATATCTGCACAGACACTGTTATCAGTATAACAGAACGGGCAGCGAATGAAAAGGGGCGTGGGAAAAACGCACGGCAAACGCAAGGATGATCCTTCCTGCGTTTGTCATGGCTCACCCCAACAGAAATCCTTGACGGAATCCAGGTCGGCGATTATAATAAAATGGATTATGGGAATTCCAATGTTGCCGGCAAAATGCGCCGGTCGGATGGGAGAACAGATGATAAAGAGTATGACGGGATTTGGCAGATGTGAGATCTGCGAGGATAACCGCAAATTTACAGTGGAGATGAAATCGGTCAATCACCGGTATCTGGACGTGAATTTAAAGATGCCAAAGAAGCTGAATTTCTTCGAAGCTGCGATCCGCAATCTTTTGAAAGAGTACATCCAGCGAGGCAAGGTGGATGTTTTTATCACCTACGAGGATCTCGGGCAGGAGAAGGTCAGCATTCGTTATAATAAGGATGTGGCTGCGAAGTATCTGGATTATTTAAGGCAGATGTCGGCGGATTTCGGACTGGAAGACGACACGAAGCTGTCTTCCCTTGCGCGGTTTCCGGAAGTATTTTCGATGGAAGAGGAAGAACCGGACGAAGAGGGAATCTGGAAGACGTTAGAAAAGGCGCTGCGCTCGGCGGCAGAGGGCTTTGTCACTGCGAGAGTGCGCGAGGGAGAGGCGTTAAAGACCGATCTGTGCGCAAAGCTCGACGAGATGAAAGGCTATGTGGATTTTATCGAAGAGCGTTCTCCGCAGATTGTTTCGGAATACCGTCAGAAACTGACCCAGCGGGTACAGGAGCTGCTTGGCGACGTCAAGGCAGACGAGAGCCGCCTGCTGACAGAAGTTACGGTTTATGCAGACAAAATCTGTGTGGATGAAGAGATTGTGCGCCTGCAGAGTCATATTTCTGCAATGAAAAAGTCTCTGACAGATGGTGGAAGCATCGGCAGAAAGCTGGATTTCCTGGCACAGGAAATGAACCGCGAAGCAAACACGATCCTGTCCAAAACGACCGATCTGGAGCTGTCCAACTGCGGAATCGAGTTAAAGACGCTGATCGAAAAGGTACGCGAGCAGATTCAGAATATCGAGTAAAGGCGGAAACAGGATTGAGCCAGTTTATACATATCGGTTTTGGCAATATTGTCAATACGGATAAAATCATTGCAGTGGTCAGCCCGGATTCGGCACCGGTCAAGCGTCTCGTACAAAAGGCGAGGGAGACCGGAAACGCAGTGGATGCCACCCAGGGCAGACGAACGAAGGCGGTTCTTGTGATGGAAAACAGCCAGTTGATTTTGTCGGCGCTGCTGCCGGAGACGATTGCGGCGAGGGCTCAGCTGCCGCAGGATACGCAGCCGTCTGCAGAGGAGGAAAAACAGGATGAATCATAAAGGATTGCTGGTCGTAGTGTCCGGCTTTTCCGGCGTCGGAAAGGGTACGCTGGTCAAAAAGCTCGTGACAGAATGTGACAATTATGCACTTTCCGTATCCATGACGACAAGAAAGCCGAGAAAGGGAGAAATCGACGGCGTTTCTTATTTTTTCGTGGATCACGATACGTTTGAACAGACGATTGCACAGGATGGACTTGTGGAATACGCAAGCTATGTGGGCAATTATTATGGCACGCCGAAGGCATGGGTCGAAGAGCAGCGCAACAGCGGCAAGGACGTTGTGCTCGAAATCGAAGTGCAGGGCGCACTGAAAGTAAAGGAAAAGTTTCCGGACGCAGTGCTGATTTTTGTGCTGCCCCCGTCTGCAAAGGAGCTAAAGAGCCGACTGGAGGGCCGCGGAACGGAAACACAGGACGTGGTTTTAAAGCGTCTTTCCCGCGCAGAGGAAGAATCTGCGTTTGTAGAGCAGTATGATTATATTGTAGTCAATGACGATCTGGGAGCGTGCATGGAGACGGTCAACGGGATTGTCCGTGCAGAGCATCAGCGCCCGAATCTGAATTTGGAGCATATTACAAACTTAAAGGAAGAGCTGAACGCTCTCGTGAAAGGAGAAAATTAACATGTTACATCCTTCTTATTCTGATCTGATGAAAGTCGTAAACAGCGAGGTAGAACCCGGCGAAGAGAAGATTGTAAACAGCCGTTATTCCATCGTAATGGCAACAGCAAAAAGAGCAAGACAGATCATAGGCGGACATGAGCCGATGGTAAAGGTAAAGCCCGGCGAGAAGCCGCTTTCCATCGCTGTAGATGAGCTCAATCAGGGCAAGATCAAGATCCTCGGCGAGGAAGAGGAAGAAGATTAAATCTCCTGGAAAGGAACAACATATGCAGATTTTATTTGTATCCCTGGGTTGTGATAAGAACCTGGTGGACACGGAAATGATGCTCGGTCAGCTGGCGGAAAAGGGCTATACCTTTACCGATGATGAGGCGGAAGCGGACATTGCGGTTGTCAACAGCTGCTGTTTTATCGGTGACGCCAAGGAAGAGAGCATCAACACGATTCTGCAGCTTGCAGAATTGAAAACGGAAGGACAGTTAAAGGCGCTGATTGTCTGCGGCTGTCTGGCACAGCGTTACAAAGATGAAATTCAGACGGAAATTCCGGAGGTGGATGCGATCATCGGCACGACGGCGATTGATATGATCGTGGAAACTGTCGATTCCGTCCTGGCAGGAAAAAGCGAGAATCATCTCGAAGATATCGACCGCGCCTGCGTTTACGGGGTTCCGAGAAGTGTTACTACAGGCGGACATTTTGCGTATCTGAAAATCGCAGAGGGCTGTAATAAGAGATGCACCTACTGCGTTATTCCATCTGTGCGCGGCAATTACCGATCGATTCCGATGGAGTCCCTCGTGCGCGAGGCAAAAAAGCTGGTGGAAAACGGTGCGAAGGAGCTGATTTTAGTCGCACAGGAGACGACCGTTTACGGCATCGACCTTTATGGGGAAAAGATGCTGCCGGAGCTTCTGCGCAAGCTTTGCACGATCGAAGGGCTTGTCTGGATTCGCCTGCTTTACTGTTATCCGGAAGAAATTACGAAAGAGCTGATTCAGGTCATGAAGGAGCAGCCGAAAGTCTGTCACTACCTGGATATGCCGATTCAGCATGCATCCGATAAAATTCTTGCGAAAATGGGACGCAAAACCCGAAAAGAAGAGCTGGAAGGGATTATTGCAAAGCTTCGGGAAGAAATCCCGGACATCTGTCTGCGTACAACATTGATTTCAGGTTTCCCCGGAGAAATGGAAAAAGACCATGAAGAGCTGTTGGATTTTGTCAATCGGATGGAATTCGACCGCCTTGGTGTTTTCCCATATTCTCAGGAAGAAAATACGCCCGCCGCAGAGATGCCGGATCAGGTGGAGGAATCCGTGAAGCTGGAGCGTCAGGCGGAAATCATGGAGCTGCAGCAGGATATCGCGTTTGACAAGGACGAATCCATGATCGGACGCTCGCTGCTTGCGATGATCGAGGGCAAGGTGGCGGACGAAAACGCTTATGTGGCGAGAACCTACCGCGATGCGCCCAATGTGGACGGATATCTGTTTATCAACACTTCCAGAGAACTGATGACGGGAGATTTTGTACAGGCAAGAGTTACAGGCGCTTATGAATACGATCTGATAGGAGAATTGGAAGATGAATTTACCAAATAAACTGACGATGGCGAGAGTCATCATGATTCCGTTTTTTGTTATTTTTATGCTGACTGGATGGGGTGGAGATGCCTCTAAATGGATCAGCCTTGCAATTTTTATTGTGGCAAGTCTGACGGATCTGCTGGACGGTCACATCGCAAGGAAGCATAACCTGGTTACCAACTTCGGTAAATTTATGGATCCGCTGGCAGATAAGCTGCTGGTGTGTTCTGCAATGATCTGCCTGGTGGAAATGGGACGGATTCCCGCATGGATCGTTATCGTGATCATCAGCCGTGAATTTATCATCAGCGGCTTCCGTCTGATCGCTTCTGACAACGGAGTCGTGATCGCCGCAAGCTACTGGGGCAAGTTCAAGACCACCTTCCAGATGGTTATGATCTGTCTGATGATTGCCAATATCGAAGCACTGTCCGTATTGACCACGATTGTAATGTGGGTGGCGCTGGTGCTGACAGTGGTATCTCTGGTAGATTATCTGATGAAAAACAAAGACGTGCTCAAAGACCAGCACTGATCAGGATAAAAATTCTGCTTTGCCGTAATGTGGCTTTTGCAGAGTACTTTTATGAATTTTAGGAAAAGACAGGCGCGCAGCGCATGACGCTTTTTTATGACAATAGAATGCTCGCAGAGCGTGCATTCATTGTTTGCGCATGTGCCGCGCGCCTGAGCTGTTATATGGAAAAACGGAAAATACAGCGCAGGATTTCCGAAAATGCAGACAGGAGGAAGATTGAAAAATAAAATTTTTCAATCACGAGATTTGTGTCTGCACAAACTCGACAAGCAAAAAACGTGCGCAGAAATGAGGAAAATTATGACAGTAGAATTGATTTCAGTCGGAACAGAGATTTTGCTGGGAAATATCGTAAATACGAACGCAGCGTGGCTGTCGGAGCAGTGTGCGCGGCTGGGGCTTTCCTGCTACTATCAGAGCGTAGTCGGCGACAACGCGGTACGCTTAAAGGAGCAGATACAGCAGGCACTGAACCGTTCGGATATCGTTATTTTGACAGGCGGACTGGGACCTACGACGGATGACCTGACCAAAGAGACTGCAGCGCAGCTGATGGGGAAAGGTCTGGTGATGGATATGCACAGCCTGGAACGCGTCGAGGCGTATTTTAAGGCGCGCAGGATCGAAATGACCGAAAATAACAAAAAACAGGCGCTCTGCCCGGAGGGAGCAATGGTGCTCGACAACGATAACGGTACAGCGCCGGGACTGATTCTGGAAGAAAACGGAAAGCGTATGATTTTGTTACCCGGACCTCCGAACGAGTTGCATCCGCTGTTTGAGCAGCAGGTAAAACCGTATTTACAGAAGCTCAGTCCGGAAATTTTCTATTCCCGAACCGTAAAGCTGTGTGGAATCGGTGAGAGCAAGGCTGCGGCGATGATTCAGGATATGATCGATGCGCAGACGAATCCGACGATCGCGCCCTATGCCAAAACCGGCGAGGTACATCTGCGTGTAACTGCCCGTGCAAAAGACGAGCAGGAGGGCAAAAAGCTGGTGAAGCCTGTTATACGCGAGCTGAAAAAACGCTTCGGTGAAATGGTTTACACGACAAAGGAAGAGCGGACGCTGGAAGAAGCGGTTGTGAAGCTGTTAAAGAAAAATAAGATGAGCATTACCTGTGCGGAATCCTGCACCGGAGGCCTTCTGGCTGGCAGAATTGTCAATGTGGCGGGAGCATCCTCCGTGTTCCAGACCGGTTATGTGACCTACGCGAATCAGGCGAAACGACGGCTCCTTGGCGTAAAAAAAAGAGCACGTTAAGGGAATTCGGTGCGGTCAGCACGCAGACGGCAAAGGAGATGGCCTCCGGCGCGCTTGCGGCGGCGAAGGCAGACGTCGCGGTATCGATCACCGGAATCGCAGGACCAGACGGAGGAACGGCACGCAAGCCAGTCGGACTGGTTTATATCGGCTGCAGCGTGCAGGGACATACGATCGCGCAGGAATATCGATTTTCCGGAAACCGTGAAAAAATTCGCGACAATGCGGTATCCGCAGCGCTGACGCTGACGCGGCGTTGTATTTTAGAGAATTGTTCGAAAAAGGAGTGATCGAGGATGAAGAAGCACCAGAATCACCGTTATTTTACGGCTGTCTGCATCGCTTCGGCAATCTTTGCGGTTCTGCTATGCCTCGCCCTGTTCCTGATTGTGACGGGGGACCGCTCGGAGCTTGAACGTGTGGAGGCACAGGCGGCAGTCTTTCTGGAACAGATGGAGCAGGCGGCGGATTCTGCAAGGCAGAGCGCTCTTGCAGGTGCACAGGACAATTTTGGAAATTCGATGCCGGGGATGCCAGATGCTTCGTCAGGCATACAGCCTGGCCAGGCGGACTCTGCCTCCGGCAAATCCACGGATGAAACCTATGTTCCGTCTGCGGACGATGAGTATTATGAAAAAATCACGGATGCGATTCGCGATGACCTCCCTTACGGCGTGGAGTGGCAGGAGTGTGATTTGAGCCGCAAGCAGGAGGATGCGTCGTTTTATGCGTTGTATCCGAAGCTGACCGGTGAGATCAGGAATCGGGATTATTTGAATGAAATCATCGAAAAGCAGGCGCTTCTTTATAAAAATTACTGTCAGATGTACGTTGAACAGGCGGGCTTTGATTCCTGTCACATCCAGTGCTTTGGCTATGTCACGAACATGGACAGCGAGCATCTGAGTGTTGTGTTCGATCAGAAGTTTTATCTGAATAACCAGAGCATGCCGGGACTGTCTGCGATCAATATAGATGTGGAGACAGGGACAATCCTGAAAAAAAGAACAACAGTTTAACTATTCGACGCGACTGGCAGAACGATTCCGCAAACAGTGCCAAAAACAGAACGGTCTGGAACTGTCAGAAAACGAGTGGCCGACGGAGATGCTCCGGAAGCTTCTTTCCTCGGATGGAGGTATTTTCTTCTATACGCCGGTCGGCCTGGAAATCGGGTTTAACTATAATGGCGTGAACAATCAGTTTGGATGGATGACGGCGACGATAAAGGACTACGAGGAATATCTGAAAAAAATGTAAAACAGCAGGGGACCGCCCGATTCCGTTATGGAGCGTGGGCGATCCCCTGCGTTGAAGATTTATAGCATTGCGCCGAAATCGGTCACGATCACCTGTCCCGTGATGGCGCGGGATTCGTCACTTGCGAAGAAAAGGATCACGTTGGCAACATCCTCTGCGGTGCAGGACGGTGTCTTTAAATTGCTGTGAGCAGCCATTGCGCCGATCATATCCGGGTCGAGCACGGCAGGATCAGTTCCGGTCGTCATCGGTGTGATGATATTCCCGGGGCAGATCGCATTGCAGCGGATGCCGGTCTGCTGGAAACGGAGCGCAGTGTGCTTGGTCACACCGATCACGGCAGCCTTGGAAGCGACATAAGCGGCCCCACCGCAGCCTTTTACGCCTGCTACGGAAGCGACGTTGACGATCGAAGCGCCCGACTGCATTCGTCTGGCAGCAGCACGCATACAGCGCATGGTTCCTTTCTGGTTTGTCTCAACAATGCGGTCGAGATCTTCATCCAAAAAGCGGTCGATTGGTTTTAAGCCGGTTTCCAGAATTCCGGCATTGTTGATGAGAATATCAATTTTACCGTATTTTTTCAGGACCAGCTCCATGAGCCGTTCGGGATCCTCCGGTTTGGAAATATCGGTGGAAACAGCAAAAGCTTCGCCGCCGGCGGCTTTAATTTCCTCGGCAACCTTCGTCAGGGCGGCCTCCCTGCGGGCGGTGATGACAACAACAGCCCCCTCTTTTGCAAACAATTTGGCGGTCGCTTCCCCGACACCGGAATTTCCGCCGGTGATGACAGCTACTTTTCTTTTCAAACGATCCATACAGTACCCTCCTTGTCTGTTTGATAATTTTATTATACTATTTTCAGACAGGGGAGGCAATCCTGAACTGTACCGCAAAAGATACCGGGGAAAGGCTGTTCAGACCGGTGTTTTTATGATATGCTGAAAAAACAGACTGCTATTCATACGAAGAATTTCTGGGGAAATGTATGCCGCGCATGAACCGTAACTTCTGTTGTTGACAAAATCGAACAAATGTTTTATGATAATACCAGAACATCCGTTCTTATGTAGAAGGAGACAGCATGGAAAGAGAAGAAAAATTAAAAGCGCTCGACGCAGCGATTGCAAAGCTTGAAAAAGAATATGGCAAGGGAGCAGTGATGAAGCTCGGCGACCCTGCCTCTCAGATGAATGTGGAGACGATACCGACCGGTTCCCTGAGCCTGGATATTGCACTGGGACTGGGCGGAATCCCTAAGGGACGTGTCATCGAGATCTACGGACCGGAATCCAGTGGTAAGACGACAGTTACCTTACATATGATCGCAGAAGTACAGAAAAACGGCGGAATCGCCGGATTTATCGATGCGGAGCATGCGCTTGATCCTGTTTATGCGAAGAATATCGGCGTAGATATCGATAACCTTTATATTTCCCAGCCGGACAATGGTGAACAGGCGCTGGAAATCGCGGAGACGATGGTTCGCTCCGGCGCGATCGATATCGTTGTTGTGGACTCTGTTGCGGCTCTGGTACCTAAGGCGGAGATCGAGGGCGACATGGGCGACAGCCATGTAGGCTTGCAGGCGCGTCTGATGTCCCAGGCACTGAGAAAGCTGACCGGTGTCATCAGCAAGTCCAACTGTACCGTTATCTTTATCAACCAGCTGCGTGAGAAGGTCGGCGTTATGTTCGGTAACCCTGAGACAACGACTGGCGGACGTGCGTTAAAATTCTACGCTTCGATCCGTATGGATGTGCGCAGAATCGAATCCTTAAAGCAGGGCGGTGAAGTGATCGGTAACCGTACCCGTGTCAAAGTCGTTAAGAATAAGATTGCACCTCCTTTCAAGGAAGCAGAGTTTGATATCATGTTCGGAGAAGGTATTTCCGTTGTCGGGGATATCCTGGATCTGGCAGCGAACATCAACGTCGTGAACAAGAGCGGCGCATGGTATGCTTACGAGGGCAATAAGATCGGTCAGGGACGTGAGAATGCCAAAAGCTACTTAAAGGATCATCCGGACATCTGCGAGGAGATCGAGGAGAAGGTACGCGAGCATTACGGCCTGAAGAGAAAAACACCTGCAGACGTAGCAGCAAAGTCTGAGAAAGCTGCGACAGGTAAAGTAGAGAAGTCTGGTGCAGACGCAAAAGAACAGAGCCTGACAGAAAAGGAGTAAGACGTACATGACAGTGACCCGGATAGAAGAATTGTCCCGGTCCCGCTGCAAAATATATTTAGAGGACAGTTTCGCCTTTGTATTATACAAAGGCGAACTTCGTTTATACGGGGTGCGGGAACAGGAAGAGCTTTCAGAAGAATCCTATCGGGAGATTATGCAGGAGGTGCTGCCCAAACGGGCGACGCTGCGCTGTATGAATCTTTTGCAGAGCAGGCCGTATACGGAGAGCAAACTGCGCAGCAAATTAAAAGAGGGCGGCTATCCGCAGGAAAGCGTCGACAGCGCGCTCGCTTATGTAAAATCCTATCATTATGTGGATGATCTGCAGTTTGCAAAGGATTACATCGTTAATCAGGCGGGGAAAAAGAGCAGACGCGTGCTGGAACAGGATTTGATCGCAAGAGGCGTTTCGAGAATGAAATAGAAGCAGCATTTGCAGAAGCAGCAGAAAAGGGAGACGGACCGGACGAACTTGCGCTCGCGCAGATGTGGCTTGCCAAAAAGCGTTACGATCCTGCGCAGGCAGACTTTGCAGAGAAACGAAAGGTGGCGGCTTTTCTGTATCGCAAGGGCATCAGCGCGGAAACCGTCAGAAAAGCCATGGAGCTGGCGGGTGAACTGTAACTACCGGGGCACCGATTTGTGCAGAATGGCACGGAATTACTTGACATCTGTAGTGGAATTGTATAAAATTGAGATGTTGTAAAATTGTTTATAAGAATGTGAATAAACATTCTATAACTGATATTGCACAATGAAAATTAAATAAGGAGGTGCTCCTGGAATGATGGTGCCAATCGTTATAACAGCAATTGTTACCCTGCTGATTGCTGTTCCGGTTACCGCACTGATCGCCTCTGCGCAATGTAAAAAGGGAATTGAGCAGAAGATCGGCAATGCGGATGACAAAGCCAGAGAAATCATTGATGAAGCGTTAAAGACTGCAGAAGCGAAGAAACGGGAAGGACTGCTGGAGGTGAAGGAGGAATCCATTCGTACCAAGAACGAACTGGATCGCGAGATCAAGGAACGCAGAGCCGAGGTTACCCGGTACGAACGCCGCGTGCAGCAGAAGGAAGAGAACATCGACAAGAAGACCGATGCGATCGAGAAGAAAGAAGCTTATCTGGCGAAGCGGGAAGAGGAGATGCGGAAGCAGAAGGAAGAAATTTCCCGATTGAACGAGCAGCGTGTCCAGGAACTGGAAAGAATCTCTGGTTTGACCTCCGACCAGGCAAAGGACTATTTGCTGAAAATTGTTGAAGATGAAGTGAAGCATGAATCGGCCGTGATGATCAAGGAAATGGAGAGTCGGGCCAAAGAAGAAGCAGACAAGAAAGCAAAGGAATATGTGGTCAATGCGATTCAGAAATGTGCTGCAGATCATGTATCCGAAGCGACGATTTCTGTCGTACAGCTTCCCAGCGATGAAATGAAGGGGCGTATCATCGGACGGTGAAGGACGTAATATCCGTACCCTTGAAACCCTGACCGGCGTTGATCTGATTATCGACGACACACCGGAAGCAGTTGTGCTTTCCGGCTTCGATCCGATCCGCAGAGAGGTTGCGCGGATTGCACTGGAGAAGCTGATTGTGGACGGACGTATCCATCCGGCCAGAATCGAAGAGATGGTAGAGAAGGCACAGCGTGAAGTAGAGACAATGATTAAAGAAGAGGGCGAGGCCGCTGTACTGGAAGTCGGCGTACACGGTATTCATCCGGAACTTGTCAGACTGTTAGGTAAGATGAAATTCAGTACGAGCTACGGTCAGAACGCATTGAAGCATTCGATCGAGGTAGCACATCTGTCCGGTCTGCTCGCTGCAGAGCTGGGACTGGATGTCCGTCTTGCAAAACGTGCAGGTCTGCTGCATGATATCGGTAAGGCAGTGGATCACGAAATGGAAGGCTCTCATATCCAGCTGGGCGCTGAGCTCTGTCGGAAATACAAAGAGTCCGCGACAGTCATCAATGCGGTGGAATCCCACCACGGCGATGTAGAGCCGACCTCTCTGATTGCCTGTATCGTACAGGCTGCTGATACAATTTCTGCAGCTCGTCCGGGTGCAAGAAGAGAGACGCTGGAAACCTATACCAGCAGACTGAAACAATTAGAAGACATTTCCAACAATTTCAAAGGTGTAGATAAATCCTTTGCCATTCAGGCGGGCAGAGAGGTTCGGGTTATGGTAGTTCCTGAGCAGATTTCCGATGCGGATATGGTACTCCTGGCACGGGATATTTCCAAGCAGATCGAAGCAGAGCTGGAATATCCGGGACAGATCAAGGTCAATGTGATCAGAGAGAGCCGCGTAACGGACTACGCGAAATAAGTAACGCTAAAAGGCGCGAAACCTATGTAAATATATTATTTACAAGGCTTCGCGTTTTTTTTATTATATTGATATAGGATAATACCAGGCATCAAAGTCGGAGCTTTTGCCCGACCTCATAGGATCAAAAAGGGTGATGTGTTATGAAAAAACTGGGGAAAGCTTCTCCGCAATATGCTGCTTGTCTGCGGCGTGCTGTTTATCATCGTTCTGCTTTTGCCGGATGACGAAGAAAAGCCTGCAGATCAGGAACAGACGGGCGTAGAGACGGCGGCAGGTATAGGAACCCAAACAGGCACTGAGACAGCGTCAGGTGCAGAAACGCTGGCGGGTGATAATACAGAGTATGCGGCGGGTGCAGCGGAAAATCCCTTTCCGGAAGATATGGTAAAGGAGAAACAGACAGAGATAAAAGGCGATGGAAAGGACCAAGCGACCGTATTTGTCTATATGAATGGTTCGGATCTGGAATCGGAGGACGGAGAGGCAACGGAGGATCTTTGTGAGATGCTTGCGGCGAACATCAGCAGCCAGGTCAATGTCCTCGTGGAAACGATCGGCACAAAAAGCTGGTCAAAAAGGCTTGAGATTGCCTCCGACCACACGCAGCGCTATAAGGTGGAAGCCGGGAACCTGGTGCTTGTGGATGACAGCCTCGGCCAGCTGGATTGTACATCGCCGGATACGCTTGCAGATTTTATTTCCTGGGGCGCAGAAAATTATCCGGCAAACCGTTATATCCTGATTTTCTGGGATCACGGTGCAGGACCGGTATACGGCTTTGGATATGACGAACACCAATCGGAGGATTCGGTGCTTACGATCGATGAGATCCAGACGACAATCCGCCAGAGCGGGATTACCTTTGATATCATCGGCATGGACAGCTGCATTATGTCTTCGTTAGAGCTTTGCTGTGCCATGTACAATTATTGCGATTACATGATTCTGTCGGAGGATTTTGAATCCGGCTACGGCTGGTCGTACACGGGATGGCTGAACGCCCTGTCGGACAACACCAGCATTTCCTCTGAGGAGCTTGGAAAAATCATTGTGGATGACATGATTGCAGATAATGAAGAAAACGGAGAGGGGGCTTCCACGCTGGCGCTGATTGACGAATCCTACATGAAGGTGCTCTATACCGCGTGGGCTGATTTTGCCTATGCAAACGAGCCTGCGCTGCTGGGGGAAAATTACAGTATGCACGTCCGGGGCGGCAGGCGCGCTCATCCTGTTTTGCGGGAAAAAGGGCTGTTTGATTTTCTGTTTGACGAGGATGGAGATTATTCCATGTCAGACTATTATATAACGGATATCATGGCAGTAGCGCAGAATATCGAATCCAAAGAGACAGAGGCACTGGCGGCTGCGGTAAACCTTTCCATCTGTTATTTTAATTGTACGGACGACGAGGTTGGAATGACAGGACTGTCCGTCACGCTGCCTTATGGGGATTCTGAGTTTTATGGATATCTCTATCCGGTTTTTACCGGCGTGGGGATGGACGCCGACTATGTCGGCTGGCTGGAAAAATTCGTCTATGCCGAGGGTTATAACGATTACTATGATTATGAATCGTGGTATGAGGACGACTGGGAAGGCTGGGACGACTATGAAGACGACTGGGATTGGATCGACTGGCTGTTTTTTGAGGATGACGACTATTGGGAGGATGACAGCTGGGACGAATGGGGAAGCGATCAGTCCTGGGCAGAGTTTGGAAACGGCAGGTCAGATTGCATGAGAAAGCAGGTTGCATGCTAAAAGAATAAACAGTAAAAAATAAAAAGGAGGAGCTATCATGGGAATTTTTACAAACAGGGACAAAAAAAAAGATATTGCGTGTTCTGTGGAAAGGAGCTGGCGGATGGGAAATGCACAGCCTGTGGACGGGAAGCAAAAGAGGTGGTTGCGCTTTCTTCCCTGAACTGGCAGAAGGTGCCGATGGAAGTGGCAGATGCTCTCGGGGAGCAGAAAAAGCAGCTGTTCGGGAATCCTTTGTACACCGTAAAGGAAATGATCACAAACGGGGATCTTTTTATCGCAGATATTCATTTTGACGCGGTATATGAGGAAGAATTTGACCGTTCCGACGATGACGAAGGTAAGAGCGAGTATTCGTACTATTTACAGTTTTCTACCCCGGAGCTTGCCCCGTGCGACAGAGACTGCGAGACGTCGGCCGGTCAGTATGACAGGGTGGAGGAGCTGTTGAAAAACGGGCAGCACGAAGGAAAAATCCTGTGGGGACGAAAAAAGAAATCCAACTATTATTACGCATTTGCTCCAAAGAATGGGGATATCACAGCGATGCTGGGAAAACGGCTGCTGGAAAACTTTATCTGTTACGGAGAGAGCACGGAAAAACGCAAGCTGGCACCCAAGGGCGGTGTTGGAAATACCACTTATGATAAGGTGTTCGACACGATCTGGGACAATACGATCGGAAAGCTTTAAAGGTTGATTTCTAAAATATCACGGCATATAATCAAAGCATCAGGAAATCAGATGTAAAGGCTGATTTGCCCCGGTAGAAAGTATTTTAAGAAATGAGCATCTTGTACCTTGGACGGGTGGGATGCTTATTTCTATGCAGAGGAGAAGTCAACATGGCAGAGGAATTTAAACGGCTGGATCGAAAGCTGGTCTATCACGGAACGATCATCGATTATTACAGGGACACCATTCAGGTTCCGAACGGGAACATCGCAGAATGGGATTTTATCGGGCATAAGGGTGCGGCTGCGGTCGTTCCGGTGCGGGAGGATGGAAAGCTTCTGATGGTGCGTCAGTGGCGCAATGCTCTCGACCGTTATACGCTGGAAATCCCGGCGGGCGGATTAAACGGCGCAGACGAGCCGCCGATGCTGGCTGCCGCGCGTGAGCTGGAAGAGGAGACGGGATATCATTCTGAAAATCTGACGCATCTTTTAAGTCTGCGGACGACCGTTGCGTTCTGCAATGAAAAGATCGAAATCTATGTTGCGCAGGATTTAAAGCCGACCCATCAGCATTTGGACGAGGATGAATTTATCGATGTCTATGCGTATTCGGTCGATGAGCTGTGTGAAATGATCTATTCCGGAAAAATCGAGGACGGCAAGACAATCGCGGCGATCATGAGCTATAAGGCGAAATACGAAAAATAGCGCAGCACGGTACTGCATAGAAGCGCCAAGGGGTGCGTGATACCTTTCACAGTACCAATTGAAAAAATGCAAAATTCCCCAGCAGCCGCATAGATTACAACGAGCGGATGCGCAGACAGCGTCACGGTAGGTGCAGCAGTTCATGCCGTAACGCTGTTGTTATCTGTCGGCTTATGCCGGCGCTGTTAAAAATATAAAAACGGGGAATGCGATGTCTTTTTGGAAACGGTTCGGGCAGCAGGAAAAGAGATTGGGGGCGGTGCTTCTTCTGACGGGATTTCTGGCAGGAATCGCCTGCGTGTGCTTTTTTCCGGGGCTATTTGTGCAAAATCAAGGCTTTCTGGATACGGATACGCTGTCGGGAATTTCAGAATGGAACATGAACCGGACGGGATTGTTTTTATACTGCCTGCAAAAAAGGCTTGGAACGGCGCTGCTGCTCGTGCTGCTTGCACTTTCTGGAGCAGGGATGATCTGTCTGATTGTGTTTGCAGCGGGGAGCGGACTGGCGGCAGGGATGATCCTGACGGCGCTGTCGCTGCGCTATGGAATCCGGGGGAGCTTCTTTTTCCTGGCGGCGCTGGTTCCACAACAGGCGGTGCTGGTTCCGGGCTACTGTATGCTGCTGGAATGGTGCCTGCATAAAAAAGCTGCGTCGGGCGTGTGGATTTCCCTGGCGGTGATTGGAATCGGCTGTGCGGTAGAAGGGTATGTCAATCCATTTATTTTAAAAGCCGTGATGCGTCTGTTTTGGGGATAGGAAGATGCGGAATGCCAAATCAAGATATGGTGGAACTGGTATTTCCCGTACCACTATCTGGTGTTACCTGAAAATATGCCGAAAAATCGCCTGAAAATGCGGAAATTTCAACATTGCTTTTCTGAAATTCATTGTATATAATGATTCCACACGACCGATACGGTCAAAAGAAGGGAAAGCAGAGGGATGGAAGCACAGATTGAGTCATTTATTGAATATTGTCATAAGGTAAAAGGAACCTCCCAGAATACGGAGCTTTCCTATCGGCGAGATCTGTATCAGCTGGCGGGTTTTCTGCGTGCCCAGTATCAGATGACCAGGATAGAGGATCTGACTGCGACGGCATTATATGGTTATATCCGTTTTCTGGAAGAAAAGCAGAGAAAAGCTGCGACGATTTCCCGCAATATCGCATCGATTCGGGCATTTTGCCATTATCTGGTGCGGGAGGGCGTGCTGATGATGGATGTGTCGGAGACGCTCAAAGCCCCTCGGGTGGAAAAGAAGCTGCCCGGCGTGCTGAGTCCGGAAGAGGTGGAACGACTGATGGATGCGGTGCAGGGAATGAGTCCGAAGGAGCTTCGGGACAAAGCGATGCTGGAGCTTTTGTATGCAACCGGTATCCGGGTATCGGAGCTGATCGGTCTGAAGCTTTCGGATGTAAATTTAAAACTGTCCTTTTTGTTCTGTACGGAACAAAACCGCCAGCGTACGGTTTTGTTTGGAAATAAAGCGAAAGCAGCGCTGGAAGCGTATCTGCAGCATGGCAGACAGGCTCTGGTAGCGGAGGAAACGCAACAGGCACTGTTTGTCAACTGCGCAGGAAAGCCGATGAGCCGTCAGGGCTTCTGGAAGCTGCTAAAAGGCTATGCGCAGCGCGCGGGAATCACGGAAGAGGTCACGCCGCATACTCTGCGCCACTGCTTTGCGGCACATCTGGTTGCAAACGGCACAAACCTGCAGAGCGTGCAGGAAATGCTCGGCCATGCGGACATCTCCTCGACGCAGATTTATATCAATGTGAATCAGGAACAAATCCGGGAAGAAAAAAGGCTCATCCGTTAGGGTGAGCCTTTTTAGACGAATGCATATTTTTATTTCTGCGGACAGAATACCTGTTGAGCCTGCAAGCTGCCGTTTTGAAGACAGGTGATATTTAGTAATTCAGCTCCGCCAGATCGTAGATGAGGCGCTCGGAAGCTTCCCAGCCGAGGCAGGCATCCGTGATGGACTTTCCATAAACGCCGCCGCCAACCTTCTGGTTGCCTTCTTCGATATAGCTCTCGATCATAACGCCCTTGACGAAGTTGTGGATGTCGGGGCTTAAATGACGGCTGTGCATCACCTCTTTGACGATTCGAACCTGCTGGTCAAACTGCTTATTGGAGTTGGAATGGTTGGAATCGATAATGCAGGCGGGGTTTTTTAAATCACGCTCGTTATAAAGACCGAGCAGGATCTGCAGATCCTCGTAATGATAGTTGGGAATGTTGCGTCCGTGCTTGCTTGTCGCGCCGCGCAGGACGGTGTGGGCGAGGTCGTTGCCGTTTGTCTGCACTTCATAGCCGCGATAGATGAATCTGTGCGGATGCTGTGCGGCATAAACGGAGTTCAGCATAACGGAGAAGTCACCACTGGTAGGGTTCTTCATGCCGGACGGAAGATCGAAGCCGCTAACCGTCAGGCGGTGCTGCTGATCCTCTACGCTGCGGGCGCCGATTGCCACATAGGACAGAATGTCGGATACATAGCCCCAGTTTTCGGGATAGAGCATTTCATCGGCAGCGCTGAGACCGGTTTCGGACAGCGCGCGGATGTGCATATGGCGCATCGCGATCAGACCGTGCAGGAAATCCTCTTTTTTTTCGGGGTCGGGCTGATGGACAATACCCTTGTAGCCGTCGCCGGTGGTGCGGGGCTTATTGGTGTAAATTCTCGGAATCAGGATCAGGCGGTCGGATACCTTGTCGTTGACTTTTGCAAGACGGTGGATATAATCGCAGACCGCATCCTCGTTATCTGCAGAGCAGGGACCGATGATGACTAACAGCTTGTCGCTTTTACCGGTGAGGACGTCGCGGATCTCAGCGTCACGCTTCTGCTTGATTGGAACCAGAGAATCCGGAACCGGATACTGCTCCCGGATTTCATCGGGAGTAGGAAGTTTTCTGATATAATCGAAACTCATGACTTTTCTCCTTCGCAGGCGGTGCCGATGAAGCACCATTCTCTTTCCGGCTGCATATTTATGCAGAACGGAAGCGTTTTTCATTATAGTATAGGAAAAACGCAGGCGCAAGCCAATTTTATGATTTCGTACCAGTTTCCATGATTTCATGCTCGCATGAAATCTTTGCGTGCATTCTATTGTATTGCGAATGGCGCTAAAAACTGGTTGCTGACGCGCGAGAAACAGTTACTTCACCCACGCCGCCGCGACAAAACAAAAAACAGCGCTGCTGCGCAGAGTATCGTCAGGAGCATCTGCCCGAAGAGCATGCCCTGGAACAGTCCGGGAATGCCGGAAAGCGGCAGGATGAAAAAAACGAAGAACAGACGCACGGCGAGGGACAGGATTTGGAACAGAAAAGTACAGCCTGTTTTTCCAAGCCCGTTTAAAATCGAAAGCAGCGTCGTATTCAGGTACAGAAACGGGCAGAGAAAACAAAACATCCGAATCAACTGCCCGGCAAGTACGTTTCCAAACAGCGTAGAGCCGATGAAGTTTCCGCACAGAGAAAAGACAGCAGTACAGCCGACGCCGATGAAAAGACAGAAGCAGGTGCACTGGAAAATGGCACTGTAGATGGCGCTTTGGTTATTCGAAGCGTCCGCGCAGGAGATGGTCGGCATGAGCAGGACAGCAATCGAATTGGTCAGCGCGCCGGGAAACAGGATGCAGGTCATCGCCATGCCGGTGTATACGCCATAAGTAGAAAGCGCCTGATGGGAGGAATAGCCAAACAGCTGCAGGCTGACCGGGATGCGGGAGGATTCGATTGTTCCGAGCAGATGCAGGCAGACCCGCGTGGCGCACAGGGGTGCAGCAAAGGAAAACAGTCTGGAAAATAGCTCCGGCCGAGAAAGCTTTAGCGGAAGGCTTTCGGGGAGTTTTTTGGAAAAATGGATTCTTGCGGCAAAAACGGAAACCGCCATGGAAGCGCATTCCCCGATGACAAGTCCGACTGCAGCGAGCTGAATCGTGCAGGAGAGTCCGCAGGCCGCCGCATACTGCCCAAAAAGCAGGACACTGCCGACGCGGAAGCACTGCTCAAAAACCTGACAGAACGCCGGGAGGAAGGATTTTCGGATGCCGTAATAATAGCCGTTGATACATGAATGGATACAGGCGGCGGGGAAGGAGAGCGCGGCGATTTTTAAAAGCGGCGCGCAGCGCGTTTCTTTTAATAAAAAGTCGGAAATAAAATCAGCCTCCCGCCAGACAAAGAGCGTGCAGAGGCACGAAAGGACGAACGAGACGGACAGACCGGTAAGCAATATCCTGCGTTTGGCATAGATTGCTGCTTCAGGTTCTGCGGCGGTAAATTTGGAGATCGAACTCTGGATGGCAGAGGTACACAGCGCAAAGGAAAGAGCGAGCACCGGACTGATCAGCTCATAGATGCCCATTTGCTCCGCACCAAAGGTGCGGGAGAGGAAAATCCGGTAAAAAAAGCCGATGATGCGGCTGAAAACTCCGGCGGCAGTCAGCAAAAGAGCGCCCTTCAACAGATGATTTTTATACATGGCAAAAAACGTCCCGGGAATCCTTACTGAAAGTATACGCGCAGGAACAAGGTGACAGAACTGCCCCCTGCAGTGCCACATATGTGTGGATCAAAAAAGCATCACCACGCGTGTCGGTGCGAAAAGCTGCAGTATGCATAAAACAGTTGCGCCGCCTGTTGTTTTACGGTATACTTTCGGTGTCGAAATTGTTTTCAATAACCCAATACACAGGAGAGGATGGTTGTTTTTGATGAGCACAGACAGATATACAAGCCCGTTATCGGAACGGTATGCAAGCCGCGAAATGCAGTTCATTTTTTCTCAGGATATGAAGTTCCAGACCTGGAGAAGACTCTGGATTGCGTTGGCAGAGACAGAAAAGGAACTCGGACTTCCGATCACACAAGAGCAGATCGATGAGCTGAAAAGCCATGCGACTGATATCAACTACGACGTGGCAAAAGCGCGCGAGAAGGAAGTGCGCCATGACGTTATGAGTCATGTGTATGCCTACGGTGTACAGTGTCCGAAGGCGAAGGGCATTATCCATCTGGGAGCAACCTCCTGCTATGTAGGGGATAATACCGATATTATTATTATGGCAAAGGCCCTCGAGCTGGTTCGCAAAAAGCTGTTAAATGTCATCCGCGAGCTGGCAGATTTTGCAGACAAGCAGAAGGACCTGCCGACACTGGCATTTACTCATTTCCAGCCCGCGCAGCCTACGACAGTCGGTAAACGTGCCTCTCTGTGGCTGCAGGAGTTTTACATGGATCTGTGCGATCTGGACTATGTAAAGGATTCCCTGCGTCTGCTTGGTTCCAAGGGTACGACCGGTACACAGGCATCTTTCCTGGAATTGTTTGCGGGAGATCAGGAAAAGGTAGACCGCCTCGATCCCATGATCGCTGAAAAATTAGGCTTCCCCGGTTGCTATCCGGTATCCGGACAGACCTATTCCCGTAAAGTTGATACCAGAGTGATGAATGTGTTGGCCGGCATTGCAGCCAGTGCACACAAGATGTCCAACGATATCCGTCTGTTGCAGCATCTGAAAGAAGTGGAAGAACCCTTCGAGAAAAATCAGATCGGCTCCTCCGCGATGGCATATAAGAGAAACCCGATGCGCAGCGAAAGAATTGCATCTCTGTCCAGATATGTAATGGTGGACGCGTTAAATCCTGCGATCACATCTGCTTCCCAGTGGTTTGAGCGCACGCTGGACGATTCCGCGAACAAGAGAATTTCCATTGCGGAAGGCTTCCTTGCAATTGACGGCATTCTGGATCTTTGCATGAACGTCGTAGACGGTCTGGTTGTATATCCGAAAGTAATTGAGAAGCGCCTACGCAGCGAGCTGCCGTTTATGGCGACCGAAAATATCATGATGGACGCAGTAAAGGCAGGCGGTGACAGACAGGAGCTGCATGAGAGAATCCGCGAGCTTTCCATGGAAGCAGGACGCAGAGTAAAGGAAGAGGGTGCAGACAACCAGCTGATGGCGCTGATCGCACAGGACGAAATGTTCCATCTCGACGAGGCTGCCCTGGAAGCATCCCTTGAGCCCTCCAAATATGTCGGCTGCAGCGCACATCAGGTAGAGCGCTTCTTGAACGACGTGATCCGTCCGGTGTTAAAAGAAAATGAAGCAGACCTTGGTATGAAGGCGGAAATTAACGTATAAGTTATACTTATGAGAAATATAAAATTTATTGATTTTACTTATATAAAAAATCTGCTATACTAAATCAGTAAGATGACATATGCGCTGATGGAACAGCGCGCATAAAGGGATGCCGCTTTTGGCGGCAGAATGAGAGGAAAATGGTTAAAGCAGTAGTAGGTGCAAACTGGGGCGATGAAGGAAAAGGCAAGATTACAGATATGCTTGCGAAGGAAGCGGATATTGTCATCCGTTTTCAGGGCGGAGCAAATGCAGGACATACGATTGTCAACGATTACGGCAAATTTGCACTGCACACATTGCCGTCCGGCGTATTCTACAGCCATATTACCAACATTATCGGCAACGGTGTTGCACTGGATATTCCAAAAGTATTTAACGAGGTCAACCAGCTGGTAGAGCGGGGCGTACCGGCACCGCATCTGATGATTTCCGACAGAGCACAGGTGGTAATGCCCTATCATATTTTACAGGATACCTATGAAGAAGCACGTCTGGCAGGCAAGTCCTATGGCTCCACCAAGTCCGGTATTGCGCCGTTTTATTCCGACAAGTTTGCAAAGATCGGTTTCCAGGTCAGCGAGCTGTTTGACGACGAGGTGCTGGAAGAAAAGTTGCAGAAGGTCTGCGCACTCAAAAATGTCCTGTTCGTGAATTTGTATCATCAGGAACCGCTCGATCCCAAAGAGCTGTTAAATACCCTGCATGAATACCGCGACATGGTAGCTCCTTATGTGGGCAACGTGTCCGAGTTCTTATATCAGGCGGTCAAAGAAGGCAAAAACATCCTGCTGGAAGGTCAGCTGGGTACGATGAAAGACCCTGACCACGGCATTTACCCGATGGTAACGTCTTCTTCCACACTGGCAGCATACGGCGCAATCGGCGCAGGCATTCCGCCTTATGAAATCAAAAAGATTGTCGCTGTTACCAAGGCATATTCCTCCGCAGTCGGTGCAGGCGCATTTGTTTCTGAAATCTTCGGTGACGAAGCGGATGAGCTGAGAAGAAGAGGCGGCGACGGCGGCGAATTCGGCGCGACAACCGGTCGTCCGAGAAGAATGGGCTGGTACGACTGCGTTGCTTCCCACTACGGATGCAGACTGCAGGGCGCGACCGACGTTGCGCTGACCGTTCTGGACGTTCTGGGTTATCTGGATGAAATCCCGGTTTGTGTCGGCTATGAAATCGACGGTCAGGTGACAAAGGAGTTCCCGGTTACCTGCAAGCTGGAAAAAGCGAAGCCTGTATACGAGGTTCTGCCTGGCTGGAAATGCGATATCCGTGGCATCCGGACCTATGAAGAGCTGCCGGAAAACTGCCGCAAGTACATTGAGTTCATCGAAAACCAGATCGGCTATCCGATTACAATGGTATCCAACGGCCCTGGCAGAGATGACATCATCTACAGAAACAGCCCGCTGGCATAAGACAGTTCCTAAGAACCCTGGATGATTTTCCACAGGCAGGTTTGCCTGCAAGCGCGAAAGCGACAAGTGAACTTCCTGGATGACAGAAATTCTAAAATCCCTTATAATAGAGTCATGGCTCATTGCCTCATTTTCGGGCGGCGGCCATCGACTCTGTGATAGGGGATTTTTTTGATGACAGCAAATCTGGAATATTATCGTGTTTTTTATTATGTGGCACGCTGCAGCTCAGTGACAAAGGCGGCGGCAGCGCTTTCCTTGTCTCAGCCGGCGGTCAGCCAGAGCATCCGGCAGCTGGAAAAGGCGCTCGGCAGCAGCCTGTTTGTGCGCAGTGCGCGTGGAATCAGCCTGACGGCGGAAGGAAAAATCCTGTACGAATATGTGGAAAAAGGGTATAGCGCATTTCTTGCCGGGGAAAAGCGGCTGTTGCAGATGCAGAACCTGGAATGCGGTGAAATTACGATCGGGGCGTCCGATATGACGCTGCGTTTTTTTCTGTTACCGTATCTGGAACGGTTCCATGAAAAATATCCGGGGGTGCGGTTTCAGATTACGAATGGTCCGACGCCTGCGACGATGGGACTTTTAAAAGAGAAAAAGATCGATTTTGGAGTCGTATCCGGTCCTCTGGAAAAGCGGGAGGGCGTCCACTTGATACCTGTGCGTAAAATTGAAGATATTTTTGTGGCAGGACGAAACTTTTTGGAATATACCTGTCAGAAGCAACCGCTTTCCGTTTTGGAAAAAGTGCCGCTTATCATGTTGGATCAGGATACAAGCACAAGACGTTATGTCCAGCGTTTTTTGGAGCAGAGAAAGGTGTTCGTCCACCCGGAGTTCGAGCTTGCAACAAGCGATATCATCGTGCAGTTTGCCTTGAGAAACCTCGGTGTCGGAAGCGTTGTGCGCGATTTTGCCAAAAAGGAGCTGGACAGCAGAGAGCTGATAGAGTTAAAATTGGAAGAGCAGCTGCCGCAGCGGGAGTTTTTCGTCGTGACGGAGGAAAAGGGCAGCAGCAGTCTGGCGGCGCAGGAGCTTTTGCGGATGCTGTCAGAAACAGCAGAAGAAAATGCGGGAGGCGATCGGATATGATCAGAACAATTATCAGCGATATCGGAAACGTATTATCCGGTTTTACCTGGTACGATTTTTATAAAAGCAAGGGATATTCGGAAGAAATGGTGGAGCGTCTGGCAAAGGCGACGGTCAAAAGTGATGCCTGGAAAGAATATGACCGCGGCGTCCTTTCCGAAGAGGAAATTTTGAACCGGTTTATTGCAAACGATCCGGAGCTGGAGGAAGACCTCTACAAAACGCTGGCAAACGTCCGCGGCATCATGAAGCGATATGATTATGCGATTCCGTGGATTGAAGAGTTAAAGGCGAAGGGCTATCAGTTCCTTGTGCTGTCGAATTTTTCCAGAAAGGTGCTGCGGGAGTGCTGGAGCGATCTGGATTTTCTGCCGTATGTGGATGGCGGCATCCTTTCGTGTCAGGACAAGCTAATCAAGCCGATGCCGGAAATTTATTCGCTGATTTTAAGCCGGTATCATTTAAAACCGGAAGAATGTGTCTTTATGGACGACATTTTGGAAAATGTGGAAGCTGCCCGCAGAGCCGGGATCAATGCCTTTGTATTTGAAAATCAGGAACAGGCAAAGCAGATGCTTCGGACGTTTGGAGTAGAGTAACATGGTGAAACGATATATAACTCAGGGAAATCTGCTGATGGAGGTCAATCGGGCGGATGGCGGCTGCTGGGTGAATCTGGTTGCGCCGACCCTGGAAGAATGTGTGCAGATTGCACAGGAATTTCAGATTGACCTTGCGGATGTCCGCGCCGCGCTGGATGATGAGGAAAGCTCCCGTGTGGACGTCAGCAACGAATATTCCCTGATTTTATTCGACGTTCCGTCTGTGGAATACCGTCATCAGCGGGAAGCGTATACGACCATACCGCTCGGTCTGATCTTGGTGAACGATGTGCTGCTGACTGTATGTGCGGAAGCAACGCCGGTTCTGAAAAATTTTCTGGAAAATACGGTCAAGGAGTTCAGCACTAAAAAACAGATGCGCTTTATCTACCAGATTTTTTTACGTTCCTGCATGCTGTATCAGTCCTATCTGCGCATTATTGACCGCAAGCGGAAGGAGATCGAGGCGCATATTGGGGACGATACGGAGGAAATGGAGCTGATCGACTTACATGAGCTGGAATCCAACCTCGTATACTTTGATACGTCGCTGCGTGCCAACAAGGTCGTACTGGATCGTCTGATGCGCTATAGCCGCATCAAGAAATACCCGGAGGATCAGGATCTTTTGGATGACGTTGTGGTCGAAAACCAGCAGGCGATCGAAATGACGCGGATCTACCGGGACATTATCCAGGGAACGAGAGAGCTGCTTTCCTCCCTGATGGATAATCGCTTAAACAGTGCGATGAAATACCTTGCGTCGATCACGATCGTCATGGCGATCCCGACGATCATTTCCGGCATTTACGGAATGAACGTTTCCGAAAAATGGATGCCGCTGGCCCATACGCCTTACGGTTTCGGGATTATCTGCGTGCTGATTTTAGTTGCATGTGTGATTACGATGAAAGTGCTGAAAAAGAGAAAGATGCTGTAGATGCGTAAAAAAGTGTGTACGAAAGCTGAAAAAGTGCTGCTGCCCGGGAAATAGTTGCCGGTGCAACAGCACTTTTGCGTTTTAGTTCTGCGCAGCATTTGCCTCGTCCTCGTTCTGCGTGCGGCCTGCGTCGGTCTGTCCGATATCGAAGGATGCGATCGTGTGCTTTTGTTCAAACTGCCCGTAAAGCCAGATGAAAATCCAGAGCAGGATCGGGACTGCAACCGTGCAGATCAGACAGCCGGAAAAGAGCCGCTGCCAACCGGGAAACGCAAAAATTGCGCTGAGGAGCGTGATGAGATAGAGCGCTGCTAAAAGGACGATACAAACAATGGCAGCGATTTGCTTTGCCGTTTTTTTCTTCTTCATAAGAGTCTCCATTCTGCCGTCGCAGGACGGCTGAAACAAATTCGATTCAGTACTTTACATTGCCGATGATAATGCTACAATATGCATGATAGCATACATCAAAGAGGAGCGCTTTGCAAGCGCAGGAGGGAACAAAAGATGATATTTGAACCAATGGACAGAATTGTATTTGCAGGGGATTCGGTAACAGATATGGGAAGTGCACAGCCTGTGGGGGAAGGTCTGTTTGATAATGTAGGTCAGAGCTATGTGCGTATCATCGAAAACATGCTGAGCACCTGGTATCCGGAAGTGTATCTGCGTGTGACCAATTCCGGTGTTTCCGGCAACACGAGCAGAGATCTGCTGCAGCGTTTTGATTCGGATGTTGTTGCCTTAAATCCGGATTGGGTTTCGATCTGCATCGGCATCAACGACGTATGGAGACAGTTTGACAGCCCGGCGATTCCGGACGGACAGGTGATGCCCGAAGAATACGAAGCAAATCTGGAAAAAATGATTCTGTCAGTAAAAGGAACGGTAAAGGGCATCTTTATTTTGACACCTTATTATATGGAGCCTAATCCGCAGGACTGGATGCGAAAGAGAATGGACGAATACGGTGCGATCTGCAAAAAGCTGGCGGTAAAGCACGGCTGCTGTCTGGTTGATCTGCAGGAGGTATTCAACCGGTATTTTGAGTATCGTCATTCTTCCTATATTGCATGGGACAGAGTGCATCCGAACCTGATCGGCGCGACTGTAATCGCAAAAGCAGTTTTATCCCACTGCGGTTTTGAATACGACCATCAGCCTGCAAAAAAAGAAACGCAGACCTGTTAAGCGGCAAAGTGTTCACAGATTTTTTGCTTGCACAAATCGGGGGTCTGGGCTATAATAATGCAAAGTATGAATGTCCGTGCAAAAATGGGCGTGCGAAATGCAAAGGGAGCAATCCCGTCAGAAATTTAATTGAGGTGAAGAAATATGGCATTATTACAGCAGTGGAGAGATATGGCATACGACCAGCAGGCTGACAAGGCTAAGCTGCAGCAGTTCTGGGCAATTTATTTTACAAAAGAAAAGGATATTTACGCAGAACTGTTAAAGAATCCGGACGAGCTGGTAAGAGGCACGGTTAAAGAGCTGGCTGAGAAATTCGGCGTGGATATTATGACCATGACCGGTTTCCTGGACGGCATCAACGACAGCTTAAAGGCTCCCAACCCGATCGAGGAGATGGAGGAGGATACCGTTGTAAACCTCGGCTTTGATAAGGCACTGCTTTATAAGAACATGGTAGCTGCAGACGCAGACTGGCTGTACGAGCTGGAAGAGTGGAACGACATCTTCGATGAAGAGACCAGAAAGAAACTCTACAAAGAGCAGAAGAGTTCTACCACCATCGTAAAGGAAGCAAAGATTTATCCCAATGATCCCTGTCCCTGCGGCAGCGGCAAGAAGTACAAAAAGTGCTGCGGCAAAAATAAATGATCAAAGGCTCTTTACAAATCGAAACAGATCGATTAAGATAAGGGCAGCATTTGATAAAAAGACAACGCGTGGAAGAGAAGAGTAATCCCGGAATCTGTATCAGAGAGAAACGCCGGTATCTGCATTGCAGAGCTGTGCTGGAAGCGTTTTGACAGAGGTCTCGTATGAAAACCATCTCGGAGCGGTCCTTAATCGGACACGGTGATTCCGTTATCATCAAAAGAGCGGCAGACTGCTGTTGCAGATCTGCAAAATGGGTGGAACCGCGCTGAAGCGTCCCATGTACATCGTAAGGTGTGCATGGGACTTTTTTATCGTATAGGAAACTTCGTTTCCATACGATAAAACGCCTGTATAGTTCTAAAATTCCATCCTATGCTGGCGAGGATGCGCACTCGGCGCAAGGGTAGATGGTTGCCGAAGCAACCGCGCCTCGGCGCGAGAATGTGCCGGGCACATTCTTTTTTATCTATAGAGAGGACGAGATTCACAAAACTATGTGAAGATCGAATAAACAGGTTATTTTCAAAATTTTTAAGATAGAAAAAGGCGAAAGCCGGAAGGAGATACCATGAAGGTTACATTAAAAGACGGCTCTGTAAAAGAGTACGCACAGGCAATGTCTGTGATTGATATTGCGAAGGATTTGAGCGAAGGACTTGCGAGAGCGGCATGTGCCGGAGAAGTAGACGGAGAGGTTGTAGACCTGCGTACCATTGTTGATCACGACGCTGCAGTCAACATTCTGACTGCAAAGGATGAAAAAGGTCTGGCTGCACTGCGCCACACCACCAGCCATGTAATGGCGCAGGCTGTAAAGCGCCTGTATCCCAACACAAAGCTGGCGATCGGTCCCTCTATCGCAGACGGCTTCTATTACGATATGGAGTTCGAAACTCCCCTGACCAGCGACGATTTTGAAAAGATCGAAGCAGAGATGAAGAAGATTGTCAAAGAGGATTTAAAGATCGAGCGCTTTACTCTGCCCAGAGAGAAAGCAATCGAATTTATGAAGGAGAAAGAAGAGCCTTATAAAGTAGAACTGATTGAAGATCTGCCGGAGGGCGAAGAAATCAGCTTCTATCAGCAGGGCGAATTTGTAGACCTGTGCGCAGGTCCTCACCTGATGAGCACCAAAGAAGTTGGCAAGGCATTCAAGATCATGAGCCTTGCAGGCGCATACTGGAGAGGCGACGAACACAACCAGATGCTGACCAGACTGTATGCAACCGCCTTTGCAAAGAAGGACGAGCTGGAAGCTTACATTACCATGATGGAAGAGGCGAAAAAGCGCGACCACAGAAAGCTGGGCAAAGAGCTGGGACTGTTTATGATGCATGAAGCAGGTCCTGGTTTCCCGTTCTTCCTGCCTAAGGGTATGGTATTAAAGAACACCCTGCTGGACTACTGGCGTGAAATCCACAGAAAAGCAGGTTATGTGGAAATCTCCACTCCTGTGATCTTAAACAGAAGCCTCTGGGAGACCTCAGGTCACTGGGATCATTATAAAAATAACATGTACACCACTGTAATCGACGGCGAAGATTATGCGATCAAGCCGATGAACTGCCCCGGCGGCGTTTTGGTATATGCATCTGAACCCCGTTCTTACAGAGATCTGCCGCTGCGTATGGGCGAGCTTGGTCTGGTACACCGTCATGAAAAATCCGGTCAGCTGCATGGTCTGATGCGTGTGCGCTGCTTCACACAGGATGATGCCCATATCTTCATGACACCTGAGCAGATCAAGGACGAAATCAAAGGCGTTGCAGGACTGATCAACGAAGTTTATTCCCTGTTCGGCTTCCAGTATCATGTAGAGCTGTCCACCCGTCCGGAGGATTCCATGGGCAGCGACGAAGACTGGGAGATGGCAACAGACGCGCTGCGCAGCGCTCTGGACGAGCTGCAGCTTCCTTATGTAGTAAACGAAGGCGACGGTGCGTTCTACGGACCGAAGATCGACTTCCATCTGGTAGACTGCATCGGACGTACCTGGCAGTGCGGTACGATCCAGCTTGACTTCCAGCTGCCTCAGCGTTTCGAACTGGAGTACGTTGGAGCTGACGGCGAGAAGCATCGCCCGATCATGATCCACCGCGTAGTATTCGGTTCTATCGAGCGTTTCATCGGTATTCTGATCGAGCATTTTGCAGGCGCATTCCCGACCTGGCTGGCTCCGGTACAGGTTAAGGTGCTTCCGATTTCCGATAAATACATGGATTATGCACAGAGCGTCCTGAACAAGCTGACAGAAGCAGGCATCCGCGCAGAAGTGGATACCAGAGCAGAAAAGATCGGCTACAAGATCAGAGAGGCACAGACTGCCAAGATCCCTTACATGCTGGTTGTTGGTCAGAAGGAAGAGGAAGAAAACACCGTTTCTGTCAGAAGCCGTGCAGCCGGTGATGAAGGTGCAAGAAGCCTGGATACGTTCATCGCAGATATCTTAAAAGAGATCGAAACCAAGGAAAACCGCGTAAAGAAAGACTGATCCGGTAAAAAACTGCATAAAATAACCTGTCATCGGGCATACTGACTGCCAGGAGCTGCGCAGAATGCGCAACGAACTACGCTATGTGGCTGTAAGGTGGCGCATCACAGATCAGTCCCTGTGCGTAGAGAAAATGCGGACGCATCGCGCAGCTCTTCCAGAAAAGGAGGTATGGACGATGACAGATTTAAAGTGTAGTGTGGAAACCTGCTGCTTTCATGACGGAGACTGCTGCTGCAGAAACGACATTATGGTAGGCGGCGCAAAGGCCTGCAGCTGTGATGAAACCTGCTGTGAGAATTTTGAACAGCAGAAGGAAGGCAGCGCAAGAAACGCAGACGGATACCCTGACCGGATGACGCAGATCGACTGCGAAGCGGTAAAATGCCGCTACAATACCAATTATAAATGTCAGGCAGAGCATGTGGACATGCGCGGAAGCCGTGCCGGAGACCGCAGGGAAACCGCCTGCGCGACATTTGTGGAACGGTGATGGAAGTTCACCCGCGCCATTCGCAATACCGCGTCTTCGACGCTCTCCGCTGCTTCGCAGCTCCCTTTTGCTCATAGAGCGGCGCTCCCTTCGTACATTTTCGCAAGCAGATTTTTGTGCAGGCACAAAAGCCGCTCACGAAAAGTACGAGTGAACTGTGATTAAAAAAATTAAAAAATTTGCACGACGGGCATTGACAAATGATGTTCGTCGTGCTAATCTCTATTAGTACGCAGATGCGTAAGGAACAAACAAGCAGAGTATCCACTCTCACCCTATAGCGATCGGGCTCATAGGCGTTTACAGTTTCCTTTGCTTCTCAGAGGAAGAGCAGAGGGTGTGAGTGGATAGAAGCTATCCACTTTTTTTATTTTATTTCTTATGGAGGGAACCAGCCATTAGCGAATTATTTATCAACGAACAGATCAGAGACAAAGAGATCCGTCTGATTGGGGAGAGCGGAGAACAGCTCGGCATCATGTCTTCCAGAGAAGCACTGAAGCTGGCTGAAGAGGCAGGTTTGGATCTGGTAAAGATCGCCCCTACGGCAAAGCCGCCGGTGTGTAAGATCGTGGATTACGGTAAGTACAAATACGAGCTTGCCCGTAAGGAAAAGGATGCCAAAAGAAAACAGAAGGTCATCGAAGTAAAAGAGATCAGAATGTCTCCCAACATCGATACCAATGACTTAAATACCAAGGTCGGCGCGGCAAGAAAGTTCCTTGAAAAAGGGAACCGCGTAAAGGTAACATTGAGATTCCGCGGCCGTGAAATGGCGCACATGTCTACCAGCAAACATATTCTGGATGACTTTGCTCAGATGCTTTCTGACATCGCTGTTGTAGAGAAGATGCCGAAGGTGGAAGGCAGAAGCATGATCATGTTTTTAACTGTAAAACGCTGATTGCACGGCTACAGTTAAAATATACGTTTAGGAAAATGAAGTAACAGGAGGAAATCAGATATGCCTAAAATGAAAACCAGCAGAGCTGCTGCAAAACGTTTTAAATTAACAGGAACCGGTAAGCTGAAAAGAGCAAAAGCTTACAAGAGCCATATCTTAACAAAGAAGTCCACCAAGAGAAAGAGAAATCTTCGTCAGGCAGCAATGACCGATGCTACCAATGTTAAGAATATGAAGAAGATTTTACCGTATTTATAATTCGTAAGGAGGAATCAGTAAGATGGCAAGAGTAAAAGGCGGCATGAGTGCCAGAAGAAAACATAATAAAGTATTGAAGCTTGCAAAAGGCTACAGAGGCGCAAGAAGCAAGCAGTACAGAGTAGCAAAGCAGTCCGTTATGAGAGCTCTGACAGCTCTTATGCAGGTAGTAAGGAGAGAAAGCGTCAGATGAGACAGCTGTGGATCGCTCGTATCAACGCAGCTGCAAGACTGAACGGCTTATCCTATTCCAAATTTATGTTCGGCTTGAAGCTGGCTGGCGTTGACATGAACAGAAAGATGCTGGCAGACCTGGCAGTAAACGATGCAGCAGGCTTTGCTACCCTGGCTGAGCTGGCTAAGTCCAAAATCGCGTTAGAAAGACTGAAAAAATGAGAGAGAACATATCGGGATATCCTGTAGAAAAGGTGACTAGGGATAAGCCCGTTTCAGATCGGATGTGAGGGAAGATTGAAAAATAAAATTTTTCAATCGCGAGATTTGTGTCTGCGCGCACTTGACACAAACTCGACATGCGCAAAAAGCGTGCGCAGAAATGAGCGGAAAATATGAAAGAGACAACAGGATGGAAGAAAGAAAATCCGGGATCGAAGAAAGCGAGAGAGGCGGGAGCTTTTTCGGGAAACAGAAATTCTGCACCGGGCAGGAATGCCGCAAAGTCGAAAGCACCTGTCGAAAATGCTGCTGCGAAGCAAAAACCGAGCCGCCAGGCTTCAACTGCAAAATGTCCCCACTTTGGCAAGTGCGGCGGCTGTCAGTATCTGCACCTGTCCTACGAGGAACAGCTCGCTGCAAAGAAGCATCAGGTAAAAGAACTGATGGAAAAGCACTGCAAGGTGCGTCCGATTATTGGAATGGACGAAAATCCGTGGCATTATCGCCATAAGGTACAGGCGGTGTTCGGGCTGGATCGAAAGAAGCAGCAGATTTCCGGGGTTTATGAAGAAAAAACCCATCGGATCCTGCCGGTGGAGACTTGCCTGATTGAAGATCAGAAAGCAGATGCAATTATTGCGACAGTGCGCAGCCTGCTCAAATCGTTTAAGATCAAGGTTTATGATGAAGATACCGGTTATGGTCTGCTGCGGTATGTTCTGATCCGAAAGGCGGAATTTACGGATGAAATCATGGTTGTTCTGGTAACAGCATCCCCTGTTTTTCCGTCCAAGAGAAACTTTGTGGAAGCCCTGCGTAGAGAGCATCCGGAAATCACAACGGTTGTCCAGAATGTCAACGACCGGACGGACAGCCTTGTGCTGGGCAGCAAGTATCAGGTGCTCTGGGGCAAAGGCTACATTGTGGACAGGCTCTGCGGCTGCAGCTTTAAGATTTCGCCCGGCTCCTTTTATCAGGTCAATCCCATTCAGGCTCAGAAGCTTTATGAAAAAGCGATCGAGCTGGCGGATCTGACCGGAAAGGAGACGGTTGTGGACGCATACTGCGGAACCGGAACGATCGGCATGATTGCAGCAAAAAAAGCGGGAAAGGTATTCGGTGTGGAATCCAACCCGGACGCAGTGCGGGACGCGGTCGGCAATGCGAAAGCAAACGATGTGAAAAACATCCGGTTTTACAGAGAGGATGCAGGGCATTTTTTGCAGAGCTGTGCAGCTGACAACATGCCGGTCGATGTTGTTTTGATGGACCCGCCGCGCGCCGGAAGCAGTGAAGAATTTCTGGATGCGGTTGCAAAAATCGGTCCGAAGCGCGTCGTATATGTATCCTGCAATCCGACGACGCTGGAGCGCGACTGTACCTATCTGGAAAAACAGGGCTACCGTGCAAAAGAAGTATGGCCGGTGGACATGTTCCCCTGGTCGGGGGCGGTAGAAGCGGTGTGTCTGTTGGAAAAAAACAAAAAAGCGAGGATACATGAATGACGATAGAAGAACGTGCAAATCAGGCAGCACAATGGAAAGCAACGGGGATTTACAACTGCGCGCAGGCGGTAACGCAGGCATTTGCAGATCAGATTCCGGTGGAGGCTGAGACGCTAAAAAAGCTTGGCGCGGGTTATGCGGCGGGCATGGGCTGTATGGAGGCTACTTGCGGCGCGTTGATCGGCGCAGTCATGGCTGCCGGTATTTTGACGGACGGAAAAGGGACGCCGGCGGTTTCCAGACAGCTGGTGGCAGGTTTTCAGGAAAAATGCGGTGCGACAATCTGTAAGGATTTGAAAGGCATCGAGACCGGACGGGTGCTCTGTTCCTGCCCGGAATGTGTACGCAATGCTGTGCTCACACTTGGAGAGGTATTAAAGCTGGAGGAGAAAGTGTGATTACAACAATTCTTTGGGATGTGGATGGCACGCTGTTAGATTTTCTGGCGGCGGAAAAAGCGGCGATCCGGACACTTTTTGCAGAATTCGGGTTCGGGGAATGCACGGATGAGGCGATCGCCCGGTATTCCAAAATCAACCGCAGATACTGGGAAAAGCTGGAAAACGGCGAGCTGACAAAGCCGGAAGTCCTGGTCGGCAGATTCCGGGAATTTTTTGAAACGGAAGGGCTGGACGTAACGGCGGCACCGGCATTTAATGAGCGTTACCAGGTGTGCCTTGGGGATACAATTGTGTTTCGGGATGACAGCTATGAAATCGTAAAATCTTTGCACGGCAGGGTAAAACAGTATGTCGTTTCCAACGGAACAGTGCTGGCACAGACGAAAAAGCTCCGCCTTTCCGGGCTGGGGGAGCTGATGGACGGGATTTTTCTGTCCGAAGAGCTTGGTGCGGAAAAGCCGAATGCAGCGTTTTTTGACCAGGTATTTGAAGCAATTGAAGAAACCGACCGGAAAAAGATTTTGATTGTCGGGGATTCTTTGACGAGCGATATTCGCGGCGGCAACCTTGCGCAAATTGTGACGTGTTGGTATAATCCGAACGGACAGAAGGCGGACAGCACATATCGGATAGATGCCCAAATACAGGATCTGCAGGAGGTGATTCCACTGCTGTCACAGTCCTGGTAAAGAACAGAAGCAGATAGAAAACGGGAATCGGAAGGATGAAAAAAAGCGTGCAGAAAGTCGGAATGGAACAGCTGCGAAGCTGTCATGGGCAAGGAACCAGTGCAGAAGCGCTGCAGGATAGTCAGATGTCGGAAGTGGTGATCAAAAAGGCGCAGGCAGGCGACTTGCCGCGGATTCTGGAAATCTATGCTTACGCGCGGGAATTTATGAAGCGAACGGGAAATCCGAATCAGTGGAAAGAGAACGCGCCGCAAAAAGAGGTGCTGGAAGCGGATATCCGGGCAGGACAGCTATATGTCGTCCGACAGGGAAATCGAATGACTGGCGTATTCGCCCTTGTGATGGGAAAAGATCCGACCTATGCGCAAATTGAGCAGGGCACTTGGATTTCAGAGAGTGAATATGGAACACTGCATCGGGTTGCAGGCGACGGAACGGTGCATGGCCTGTTTCGGAGAATCGTCCTTTTTTCAGAAGAAAAAATTGGACATCTGCGGATTGATACACACGCGGACAATCACATTATGCAGCATCTGATCCTGAAAAACGGGTTCGAACAGTGCGGAATCATCCATATCGCGGACGGTTCGGAACGGATTGCCTATGAAAAGGTGGTTTCGGTTGCATCTTAAAAAACGATATTGTATAATTCATCAGGAAAGGATGGGGAAGACAGATGGAAAAAATAGCAAGCTTTACCGTTGATCATATTAAATTACAGCCTGGAATTTATGTTTCCAGAAAAGATACCGTAGGACAGGAAGTGATCACGACCTTCGATCTGCGGATGACAAGTCCGAACGAGGAGCCTGTCATGAATACAGCGGAGATGCACACGATCGAGCATCTTGGCGCGACCTTTTTAAGAAATCATCCGGTGTATAAGGATAAGACGATCTATTTTGGACCGATGGGCTGCAGAACCGGCTTTTATATGCTGTTGGCAGGTGATTATACATCGAAGGATGTTGTAGGGCTGGTAACCGAGCTGTTTGAGTTCGTACGCGACTTTAAAGGAGAAGTCCCCGGGGCTGCTGCAAAAGACTGCGGAAACTATCTGGATATGAACCTGCCGATGGCAAATTATCTTGGAAAGAGATATCTGGAGCAGGTTTTATACAATATTAAAGAAGACCGTCTGGTTTATCCGGAGTAAGATAAGAAAGGAAAAAGAAAATGGCAAAAATTGGTATTATCGGCGCCATGGAGCTGGAAGTTGATGCGTTAAAGGCAGCCATGGAGGTAAAAAACACCGTAACAAGAGCGGGAATGGAGTTTAAAGAGGGAACTTTAAACGGCGCTGACGTCGTTGTTGTGCGCTCCGGAATCGGAAAAGTAAATGCTGCGCTCTGTGTACAGATTCTGGTGGATTTATTTCAGATCACCCATGTGATTAACACCGGTGTGGCAGGTTCCCTGAATGCAGATCTGGATATTGGGGATATCCTGATTTCCAAAGATGCGATTCATCATGATGTGGATGCTACCGTATTCGGGTATCCTCTGGGAGAGCTTCCACAGATGGGAATCCGGGAATTTATCGCAGATGAAAAGCTGGTAAATCTGGCAGTGGAATCCTGTAAAAAAGTCAATCCCGACCTGACAGTCCGCACCGGACGCGTTGTGAGCGGCGATCAGTTTATTTCCTCTGACGATGTAAAAAACGCCTGATCGAAGTGTTCCACGGCGATTGCGCGGAAATGGAAGGCGCGTCTATCGCACATGGCGCATACTTAAATAAAATTCCGTTTATCGTAATCCGGGCGATTTCCGATAAGGCAGATGGCTCTGCAGAGATGGATTACACGGCCTTCGAGCATGAGGCGGCAAAGCATTCCGCGTGTCTGGTAGAAGATCTGGTACAGAAGATTCAGTAAGCGTTACAGTCCGCCTACGCCAGTTGCAAAGAAGCAGCCACGAGAGAACTGTAAAAAAATAAAAAAAAGACTTGCGCTGCTGTCAAAGTTGTGATAATATATCCTTTGTCAGCAGCGAACAACACTGATACAGTGCTGAACACTGAAAGACAAACGCAGGAATGGCGGAATTGGCAGACGCGTACGGTTCAGGTCCGTATGGTAGCAATACCATGAGAGTTCAAGTCTCTTTTCCTGCAGGAACAAAAAGCGCTTCGAGAAATCGGAGCGCTTTTTCTGTCAGGATGCGCAACAGTGCAGATAAGCCGTATAGGCAGAGAGGATTACAGCACATGGTTTTATATTTTATCAGACACGGTGAGACGTCATGGAACGTAGAAGGGAAAATGCAGGGACAGACCGATATTCCATTAAATGAAAATGGAATCCGGCTGGCACAGGAAACGGCGGAAGGAATGAAAGAGATTCCCTTTGATTTATGTATCACGAGTCCGCTTTCACGGGCGAGACAGACGGCAGAGATCGTGCTTGGCGGCAGAAAGGTTCCGATAATTGAGGATGCCAGAATTGAAGAATTGTCTTTTGGAAACTGGGAGGGAATCGGATGCCGTCCGGAAAATTATGCGGTTCCGACGCCGATTGAGGAATTTCAGAAGTTTTATACCGAGCCGTTTGCGTTTGTGCCGGGAGAAGGCGGGGAGACGATTCTGCAGCTCTGTAAGCGTACAAAAGAGTTCTGGGATGAAGTAACGGCAAAGCCGGAATATGAAGATAAAACGATTCTGATTGCAACGCACGGCTGTGCGTTGAGAGCAATTCTGCACAATATTTATGAAGATAAAGCGGATTTCTGGCATGGATTTGTACCGGTCAACTGTGCGGTCAGTGTCGTAGAAGTCAAAGACGGAAATGCAAAACTGGTCGGGGATGACAGAATTTATTATAATGCAAAGGAAGTTGTGAATCACTTCAATGTGAAAAAGATGTTCGAAGAATAAAAATCAGACAGAAATATGGAAAACGCTTGAGATGATGGAAAAAGTCTCAGGCTTTATTATCGTATAGGAAACTTCGTTTCCATACGATAATAAACGCTCCGCGTGGATCGCACTGCAGCGGAATGGAAGAATGTCGCTTGCGCGACCCGCCGCAGGCGGAGAATCCTGCTTCGCAGGATTCTTTTTTATCGTATAGGAAACTTCGTTTCTATACGATAAAAACGCTCTGCGAGGATGCGCACTCGGCGCAAGGGTAGATGGTTGCCGAAGCAACCGCGCCTCGGCGCGAGAATGTGCCAAGGCACATTCTTTTTTATTATACAGAAAAGAAGAAATAGACTTAAAAGTGCATGCGCCTTCGTACTGCGTTCCTGAGCCTTGCACGGGAGAGAATCGTGATCAGCGAGATTACAATAACGCCACAGACGGAGCAGACGACCGCCGACCAGGTCAGCCGCAGCGGAAGTAAAAGATACCGGCGGATAAGCAACTCGATACCGGCGCACAGCAGCGCAGCTTCTGCGAAAAAATAAAGCGCTTTCATCAAAAAGGCAGAAGAAATTTTGCGCAGACAGAAAGCAAAGAGGATCGTGGCCAGCGTGCAGAGCGCGGTGATCGGCAGGGACAGTCCGAAGAACCAGCTGTGATCCGTGGTATTAAAGCTGATCAGAAACTGATATAGCATTACGGCAAGACCATCGAAGAGCAGGGAAAGGTAGATAGGAAGCTTGGTATATATTACTGCAGGGATTGACATTACCCAGATCAGGACACAGGCTCCAATTACGTAAAGCGACCAAAGATGCTGCCTGAATACCAGCAGATTTAACAAAAGACTGCACAGACCGGCCGCAGTGAGAGAGACGGAAAGCAAAATGGCGAGGTCTTTTCGGCGTACAACCTCAACCTGTCCCTTTTCTTTCGGAAACGGGGAGACGGGCTGCATTTTGGAAAGATCATGTGGATTGATAACAGGGGTATTGCAGAGCGGACAGTATTTTAAGGACGGGTCCAGCTTTACTCCACAGTTGACACAGTATGACATATGATTTCACTCCTTTTTGATTCATGACAATAAAATGGGCGCGTGTTCTATTACAGTTCCCGGTTACTTTCGATCGTGACGGGGATGCCGTCCTCTACGAGCTTTTGGAAAAATCGCCGTTCCACATCCGCTTCGATGATACAGCTGGCGAAATTGACGGTCAGCGTGTCTTCAAAGCTGACAATGGCGCAGTTGGTGCGCTGGGAATACGGGATTCCCATATAAATATCGAAGCGCTCCAGATAGGGCTTCATATCATCCGGAACGCGGATTGCGCCCATGTTGGTCAGACCGGCAGAGGAATTTTTGTCCTGCACCCGCTGGTAAAACTGCCGGACGACAAAATCCTTTAAAAACAGCGGGACAATACGGATCAGGGGATTACGCTGCGTGGAAGCATTCGTTGTGATGTCGCCGCGCAGGAACTTGCTGTTGATATAGTAGCGCATATAGTGGTGCACCTGAGTGACAATTTCTTCAAAGGTGTAGTCACCAAGTCTTGGATCGATAGACGGATAAACCATCGTGATAAAGTTGCGCAGCGTTTTGGATGGAAAAAAACGGCGCAGGTTGACGGGCATGGCGATCCGCACAGGGCGCAGGCGCAGATGAAAATCGTGCTCCTGCTTTTGCAAAAGAGAATATAAAAGCACGGCGTTTAGGTATTCCGTAATCGAAGCCTGATATTGTTTGGCAACCTTCTGGACAGCGCTGACGCTCATGATGCCGTCAATCACGTTGAGGGTATAGAAAGGTTCTTGCGTGCCGCGCACACGGTAAGTTTTTTCGGCGGGTCTTGGCGGGCAGACGCGGGCGTTTGCATAGCGCATATAGGCGTCTTCAAATTCTTCCGGATCCGGTGTTTCGTTGACATCTAAAACGAAGCCGCCGTTGGAAATTTCGTGTCCCAGGAGCCGCAGATAAACGGCAGTAACTGTCTGGAGCAAATACATGCCGCCGGTACCGTCCCCGAGGCTATGATGGGCTTCCAGGGAAATCCGTCGGTCATACCAGTAAAAACGTACAAGATAGCGGTTATTGGATTTAAACGGCATCGGCATGCAGAAATTGCGGATATCGGGTTTTACAAACGGACCGGGACGGGTATTCGGCTCGAGATAGCGCCAGAAAAATCCTTTCCGCATTGCGGAATGATAGGTGGGAAAGCGTTTCATGGCAATATCGACAGCCTGCTGCAAAATATCCGGCTGCACCGGGTCTTTTAACAGGACGGAAAGCCTGTACACGGAGGAAAAGTCCCGGCGCTGCAGCGTCGGATATACAATCGCGGACAGATCCAGCCGATACCAGGTTTTCGGAGCATGTTTTGAGTTTGATTTTGACATATCGGGTTCATCCTTTCGCTGCTGCTGGCATGAGTTCGTTAACACACAGCATATTGCAGTTCACCGCGCCATTTGCAAAAACGCTGCTTTCCGCTGCTTCGCAGCTCATTTTTGCGCATGGAGTGGTGCTCCCTTCGTGCATTTCTGGAAGCAGATTTTTGTGCGAGCACAAATCTGCTTCCAGAAACGCATGAGTGAACTGTAAGAACAGTATACACCAGCACGGGCAAAAGGAACAGGAAAAAGTTAAATCTTGTAAGAATAGAGGAAAATATGCTATAATTAAAATGATATCTTCTTTTTTGTGAGGAAGAAATAGAAGCTGTAAAAAAAGAACGGAAATGGCGGAAAAACCTATTTTTACAAAGCATGCCGCGGCTGCGGCAGATACGGAGGAGATATGGCGGTAAGCAGCAGGCAGAACCAGAATATGATGAATCTGATCCGGAAGGTGCACGGGTTGGTGGAGCGCCCGGATCTGACGAAACACAGGCAGTCCCAGGACAGAATCGGCGCGATCCTCGGTACGGAAAAGGGAATTGCCTATGAAGAGACAGAGGTAGACGGCATGAGCTGCGAATGGGTGAAGGTGGAACGCGCGCATCTGAAGCGATATGTGATTTTGTATTGTCATGGCGGTGGCTATTCAACCGGCAGTACGGTATATGCCAGGACGCTGACGACAAAGCTGGCAGAATCCACAGGGATGGATGTGTTTTGCTTTAATTACCGGCTCGCGCCGGAATGTAAATTCCCGGCGGCTGCGGAAGATGCCATGAAGGCCTGGAACTATCTGATGTATTTGGGATACGGCGCGCGGGACGTGATTGTAGCGGGAGATTCCGCAGGCGGAAATCTTGCGTTGTCGCTGACGCTGAAATTAAAAGAAGAAGGAAGAATGCTGCCAAGGGGACTTGCACTGATGTCGCCGTGGACAGACCTGACCAAATCAGGGAAAAGCTATCAGACAAGAAGCAGCGTAGATCCGGTTCTGGATCAGGAATACCTGGATCGGATGATCGAAAATTATGCGGGCGGGATGGAGCTGACGAATCCGTATATTTCGCCGCTGTTTGGAAAGCTGGAAGGGCTGCCGCCTGTATACATTCAGGTCGGAGATAACGAGCTTTTGCTTTCGGATTCGACACAGCTGCACAAAAATCTCGTCAAGGCAGACGTTTCTGCCCGAATCGACATTTATAAGGGCATGTGGCATGTGTTCCAGATGTCGCCCCTCAAGAACGCCTATGACGCGATGAACAAAATTGCCGAATTTATTTTCGATATCTGCCGATAAAAAAAGGAAATCCGAAATTTTTACAGAATAAATAAAAAGTAGGACTGCAAAAGAGCAGAACCAAAGGAGCAAAAAGCATGTATTATCCGGAAGAGCTGATCGAAGAGGTCAGAACCAGAAACGATATAGTAGAGGTGATCTCCGGTTATGTGCGGCTGCAGAAAAAAGGAAGCAACTATTTCGGGCTGTGTCCGTTCCATAACGAAAAGTCGCCTTCCTTTTCCGTATCCCCCGGAAAGCAGATGTATTATTGCTTCGGCTGCGGTGCGGGCGGCAATGTGATCACCTTTTTGATGGAGTACGAGAACCAGACGTTCCCGGAAGCGGTCAGGACGCTGGCGCAGCGCGCCGGAATCGCCCTGCCGGAGGCAGACGACTCCAAAGAAGCGAGGCAGGCGGACAGCCGCCGCGCAAAGCTTTTGGAAATCAATAAGGAAGCGGCGAAATATTTCTATTACCAGCTGCGCACCGAACGGGGCAGCGTCGGGATGGAATATCTGCGCAAAAGAGAATTAAGCGACGAGACGATGAATCATTTCGGGCTGGGTTATGCGAACAAATACAGCAACGACCTGATTCAGTATCTGAAATCAAAGGGCTATTCCGAAGACCTGATCCGGGATGCAGGACTTTGCAACGTGGATGAAAAACACGGTATGTATGACAAGTTCTGGAACCGCGTCATGTTTCCGATCCAGGATATCAACCATCGCGTCATCGGTTTTGGCGGACGTGTGATGGGAGATGGGAAGCCCAAGTACTTAAACTCACCGGAAACAGAGATTTTTGATAAGAGCCGGAACCTGTACGGGTTAAATTTTGCCCGGACGAGCCGGAAAGGAAATGTGATTCTCTGTGAAGGATATATGGACGTTATCGCGATGCATCAGGCGGGCTTTACCCAGGCGGTCGCGTCATTGGGAACCGCGTTTACATCGGGGCAGGCGAGCCTGCTTCGCCGTTACGCAAATGAAATCCTGCTCTCCTATGACAGCGATGGTGCAGGCGTCAACGCGGCACTTCGGGCGATCGGGATTTTGAAGGAAGCGGGAATGACCGGACGGGTCATCAACCTGGAGCCTTACAAGGATCCGGATGAATTCATTAAGGCGCTGGGCGGAGAAGAGTTCCAGAAACGGCTGGATCATGCGGAGAACAGCTTTTTCTTTGAGCTGCGCCAGCTGCAGAAAAATTATGATTTATCAGACCCGGAACAGAAAACTGCATTTCATCGGGAAATCGCCAGAAAGCTCTGCACTTTTTCGGAAGAGGTGGAGCGGGAAAATTACATCGAAGCGGTGGCGCAGAAGTACCACATCAGCTTTGAAAACCTCCGCAGGCTGGTGGGAACCTATGCCGCCCAGACCGGGCTTGCACAGCCTGTGATCCGCCCCAAATCCGGTGTTCAGAAAAAGAACACGGCGGCGGAGGGCATCAAAAACAGCCAGAAATTATTATTGACCTGGCTGGTCGAACAGCCGCAGCTATATCGCCAGATTTCAAAATATATTTCTCCGAAGGATTTTACGGAAGGCTTATATGAAAAAGTGGCGGACAGGCTGTTTGAGGAGCTGGAGCAGGGCAACATCAATCCGGCTTCCATTATCAGCATGTTTGAGGAGGAAGAGGATCAGCGCGAGGCGGCTTCTTTATTCCATACGAAGCTGGAGCGTCTGGAAAGCACCGCAGAACAGGAAAAGGCGCTGCACGACATCGTCTGTGCGGTCAAGCGAAACAGTTATGAAAGAGACAGCGCGCAGCTCGGGACGGACGTAGCTGCACTAAACCGCGTGATCGCGGGCAAAAAACAGCTGGAAGAGCTTGCAAAAACGCATATTTCCCTCGAATAAGGCAACAACAGGTAATACAGATACAGGAAGGATGTAGACAGACATGACAATGGATGAAAACACACGGGCAAAGTATGAGGAGAAAATAAAAACGCTTCTCGCCATGGCAAAAAAGAAAAAGAATGTGCTGGAATACCAGGAGATCAGCGATCATTTCGCGGATTTACATCTGGAAGAAGAACAGATGGATGAGATTCTGGATGCACTGGAAAAGAGCGGTATCGACGTGCTGCGCATTACCGATGATGATGATATCCCGGATGAAGAACTGCTTTTGTCGGATGAAGACGAAGTGGACATGGAAAACCTTGATTTAAGTATTCCGGACGGCATCAGCATCGAGGATCCGGTGCGCATGTACTTAAAGGAAATCGGCAAGGTTCCGCTTCTGTCTGCAGAAGAGGAAATCGAGCTTGCAAAGAAAATGGAAAACGGCGATCAGGAAGCCAAAAAACGTCTGGCGGAGGCCAACCTGCGTCTGGTTGTCAGCATTGCAAAGAGATATGTGGGTCGTGGAATGCTTTTCCTGGATCTGATTCAGGAAGGTAACTTAGGTCTGATCAAAGCGGTTGAAAAATTTGATTACCGCAAAGGCTACAAGTTTTCTACCTACGCGACCTGGTGGATTCGTCAGGCGATTACGAGAGCGATTGCGGATCAGGCGAGAACGATCCGTATCCCTGTCCATATGGTAGAGACCATCAACAAGCTGATCCGCGTGAGCCGTCAGCTGCTTCAGGAGTTAGGCCGTGAACCTACGCCGGAAGAAATTGCTGAGGAAATGGACATGCCGGTGGATCGTGTCAGAGAGATCTTAAAGATCTCTCAGGAGCCGGTATCTCTGGAAACTCCCATCGGCGAGGAGGAAGACAGCCATCTGGGCGACTTCATTCAGGACGACAACGTTCCGGTACCGGCGGAAGCGGCATCCTTTACGCTGCTTCGGGAACAGCTCGTTGAGGTTCTGGGCACGCTGACAGAGAGGGAGCAGAAGGTTCTGCGCCTGCGGTTTGGTCTGGACGATGGTCGTGCGAGAACACTGGAAGAGGTTGGCAAGGAATTTAACGTTACCAGAGAGCGTATCCGTCAGATTGAGGCAAAAGCGCTCAGAAAGCTGCGCCATCCCAGCCGCAGCCGCAAGTTAAAGGATTATCTGGACTAAGATGAAAATAGAATTATCGGAAAGAATGCAGGCGGTTTCGGCACTCGTCCCGAAAGGCCATGTCGCTGCGGACATCGGCTGCGACCACGGATTTGTTTCGATTGATCTGGTGCAGCGCAGCATTTGTCCGCACGTCTATGCGGCGGACGTTCGCAAGGGACCGCTGGATCGCGCAAAAGAGCATATCGCATCCTGTGGCTTGGAGGATAAGATAACGGCGGTGCTGTCGGACGGATTGAAAGAGGTGCCGGTTTGTGGCAGCGGCGCGGACGGCTTTATCGCTGCCGGGATGGGCGGCAAGCTGATCGTTTCGATTCTGACGGCGGTACCGAAAAAAACAGCGCAGCTTTCCTGGTGCGTCCTTTCCCCTCAGTCGGAAATCTGGCTGGTGCGGCAGGCGTTGAGAGAGCTTCGATTTTTTTATCATCGAAGAAAACATGGTGCTGGAAGAGGGCAAGTATTACCCAATGATGCTGGCAGTCCGGGCGGGCGCAGACTGGGATGTCGAATTGGAAAATGCGCAGCGCAAAAAACACCGGCTGGCGGAAAAGCTTCTGCAGTCGGGACTGACTGAGGAAATGTGCCGGTTTGCCGGAGACTGGATTGGCTGGCAGCTGATGGACAGCCGCAGTGAGGTATTGTTTTCATTTCTGGAACATACAATCAAAACAGACGAAGCGCTGCTTTTGGCGATGCCGAAGCCGGATGGTGATCGGGCGACAGCCTGCAGCGATCAGCGGATGCCTGGCGACGGCTCTGCAGAGCGCATTTTAAAGCGCCGAACGGAGCTGGAGGCGCGTATGCAGCTTTCTGAAAAAGTGCTGGAAGTTTTGAAAATGGAAAAGCAATAGAGCGCACGCTCCGGGAGCAGTTTCCGTTGGCGAAAGCGGAAAGGAGATCGTACAGATGCAGGAAAAAAAGGTGACATATCAGGAACTTGCCAGACAGGCACAGAAAAACAGAAAAGCATCAGATTGTACTTGCGATTGCGGACGGCAAAATCCGGGAGTTGTTCCAGACAGCGAAAGAGGGCGAGGAGATTTCCTTTTTGACGACGGCTGACCGGATCGGTCATGATACCTGGGTGCGCAGCGCAGTCATGCTTTTGATGAAAGCGGCATCCGATGTGGCAGGCAGCCTACAGAAGGGAAAGCTGAAAGTAGAATTTTCCATCGGAAGAGGGCTGTATTGCTCTCCACGGGATGGACGGAAGGTGGACAGTACGTTCATCGATCAGGTGCGGGAGCGGATGAGAGAGCTGGCGGCGCAAAAAATCCCGTTTGTAAAAATGACGAAAACGACGGACGATGCGATCGCCTTGTTTGAATCACAGGGAATGGCGGATAAGGTGCAGCTGTTCCGCTACCGGAGAGCTTCTTGTATCAATGTGTATGAGCTGGACGGTTATTATGATTATAATTATGGCTACATGGTGCCGGATACGGGCTATATCGACTGTTTTGACCTGTTTCCTTACCAGGACGGACTGATGCTTCTGCTTCCGGAACGGCGCGATCCGGAGCAGCTGCCTGTTTTTGAAGAGCGAAAAAAGCTTTTTAAAGCGCTGGAGGATTCGACGCGCTGGGGCGAGAAGCTCGGCATTACGACGGTTGGAGATCTGAATGACAAGATCTGCGGCGGCGATCTGGCAGAGCTGATTCTGGTGCAGGAGGCGATGCAGGAGAGCCGAATTGGACGGATTGCAGAGGACATCGCAGGACGCAAGGGTGTCAAATTCGTCATGATTGCGGGACCTTCTTCTTCCGGGAAAACGACATTTTCTCATCGACTTTCCATTCAGCTAAAGACGTTTGGACTGACGCCGCATCCGATCGAGGTGGACAATTATTTTGTCAACAGAGAAAAAACGCCGCGGGACGCGGACGGCAATTACAACTTCGAGAGCCTGGATGCGATCGATACAGAGCGGTTCAACAGAGATATGTGCGAGCTGCTGGAAGGAAAGCGTATCGAGCTGCCGACGTTTAATTTCAAGACCGGCAAACGGGAATATAAAGGAAACTTTTTACAGCTCGGGGCAGACGATATTTTGGTGATCGAGGGCATTCACGGCTTAAACGATAAGATGTCTTATGCACTGCCAAACGAGAGTAAATACAAAATTTACATCAGCGCACTGACGAGCCTGAACGTGGATGAGCATAATCGGATTTCCACGGCAGACGGAAGACTGCTGCGTCGGCTGGTGCGGGATGCCCGGACGAGAGGAACGAGCGCAGGACAGACAATTGCCCAGTGGCCGTCTGTGCGGCGCGGTGAGGAAGAGAATATTTTTCCCTTCCAGGAAAGTGCGGATGCGACGTTTAATTCTGCGTTAATTTACGAGCTCTGCGTCTTAAAAACCTATGCAGAACCGCTGCTTTACGGTATTCAGAAGGGCGATCCGGAATATTTTGAGGCAAAGCGGCTGCTCAAGTTCCTGGACTATTTTCCTGGGCGTCAGCAGCGAGAATTTGCCGAAAAATTCGATTGTGCGGGAGTTTGTCGGAGGCAGCTGCTTCCGCGTCTGAAAATGGGACAAGCGTGCGGAAACGCATGAAAGCTGTGGCTGACATTGAAGCTACAGACAGAATTTCTCCTTGCCAAGCAGGGAAAATGCTGTTAAAATGGCACATGGCAAGTAAGATAAATGGTCGCGGCTGTCAGCCGTAAGGCACCCGAAAGGGGACAGGTGAGGAAAGTCCGGGCTTCACAGGGCAGGATGCCGGATAACGTCCGGTGGAGGTGACTCCAAGGATAGTGCAACAGAAATGAACCGCCAGGCTTTGCCTGGTAAGGGTGGAAGGGCAGTGTAAGAGACTACCGCCCGTCTGGTAACGGACGGGGCATATGTAAACCCCATCCGAAGCAAGACCGAATAGAAAGCAACAGATTTGCCCGATCTGCTTTCAGGTAGGTCGCTTGAGCCTGCCGGCGACGGCAGGACTAGATAGATGACCATTCACGACATAACCCGGCTTATCGTTTTGCTTGCCGGCAAAAGCACTGCGCAGGAGTTTTCCTGGGCAGTGTTTTTGTTCTGTCATAGGAAACTTCGTCCTATGACACAAAAACGCTCCGCGAGGATGCCACTCGGCGCAAGGGTAGATGGTTGCCGAAGCAACCGCGCTCTCGCGGGAATGCGCCATGGCACATTCTTTTCAAAAAATGGCTAAAAAACGCTTTCTGCGAAGGGCATTTGAGAAAATCAGTATGGATTGGAAAATGCAGGGATTTTCTGCCTGAGAATGAAAAGGGCAGGGTAAGACAGAGGATTGCAGGTGGAGAGACAAAGGGAGGAAGATGGATGACGGGAATTGTATGTCTGGATCAGGAGGACGGTTTGCTGTTTAACGGCAGAAGACAGAGCCGTGACCGCGTGGTGACAGAGAAAATCCTTTCGATGACGGAAGGAAAGCCCCTTTGGATGAGCGCTTACAGCAGGCGTATTTTCCCGGAGGATGCGCCAGTCTGCGTGGCAGAGGATCTTGTGGGAAAGCTGGCAGAGCCTGCAAGGAAAGCTGCGGAACAGGTGGAGTCTGCGCAGGAGGAGCTGGAACGGGAGGAAACTGCACAGAAGGAGCCTTGGCAGCAGCCGGGCGGAGCGGCCTTTTGCCTGATTGAAGAAGCCGTTAATTTGGAAAACGAAATGATCGATGAATGGATCGTTTTTCGATGGAAACGCGTTTATCCGGCGGATGTTTTTTCTGAAATTTCCGGCGGATGGCTGGGAGAAGGAGCTGATCGAAACCTTTGCAGGCTATTCCCATGAGGAGATCGATCTGGAACGTTATCGGAAAAAAGACAGGGCGAAATTTTTCTGCGAAACAGAGGAACCTGCGGACAGGACAGAAAATTTCAGGCAAGGGCAGAAGAAATTATGAAAAAAGAAAAATGGAGCAAACGGCATTCCAACGGTTTTCGAAAATGGCTCATAGCAGTGTTGCTGGCGATATCCGTGCTGATGACCGGCTACAGCGTTCTGAAAGAGACTGGGGACGTGCTGCTGGATCAGGCGAAGGCATGGATGGAGGAAGGAATCGATGGGGCCGCGGGACGAGGCAGGAGATGACGGTGATGTAGCGTCAGATAAGAAATGCGGCGGCACATCCGCTGCAGAAACGCCAGAGGACGGCTTCTGGGGCACTGAAATCCCCGTCTATCAGGGAAAGGCCTGGATCGAATTAAACAACAACGTTCCGCTTTTTACGAAAAAGGACTACTCGACGAAATCGTTTGAAACCTACGGCGAGCTGGACAGCCTTGGCAGATGTACGACCGCTTATGCAAACGTCGGGCAGGATTTGATGCCGACCAAAGAGCGGGAGAGCATCAGCCAGGTGAAGCCGACCGGCTGGCAGAAGTCGGAATATGACGAAATCGATGGAAAATATCTGTATAATCGTTGTCATCTGATCGGTTATCAGCTGACGGCGGAAAATGCAAACGAGAAAAATCTGATTACCGGGACACGTTATTTGAATGTCACCGGGATGCTGCCGTTTGAAAATATGGTGGCGGATTATGTAAAAGAAACAAAGGGACATGTCCTGTACCGGGTAACGCCGGTGTTTTATCAGGATGAGCTGGTTGCGCGCGGCGTCAAAATGGAGGGCTGGTCGGTAGAGGATAACGGGGAAAGCGTATGCTTCAACGTGTTTGTATACAATGTACAGCCCGGAATTTCCATCTGTTACGCGGACGGTACGAGCAGCAGGATTGCGCAGGAAGAGACGGCAGATCCTTCGGCGCAGAAAATTTATGGGAACAGGCGCTCGAAAATTTACCATTGTCCCGGACAGGCGGCGTATGAGGAGATGAAGGATTCCCCGAACCTCGTGATTTTCGACAGCGAGGAGCAGGCACAGGCAGCGGGCTACCGGAAAGCGGTACGCTAAACACAGAATACAAAGCAATATGAGGCAAAAAGATTCCTGTACAGGTGCGTCGAATTGGGCGAATCGTACAGGATTTCTTTTTGTAGTTGTAAAAATTGTCAAAATAGTGTTACAATAAAGATATATGTATCAGAAATGCGCATAAACTGCGCAGGGGAGAGTGGGATCGTGTATCGTATTTTAATAGTAGATGATGAAAAAATCGAGCGGACGGGACTTCGGCTTCTGCTTGGTAAAATGGATCAGAAATTTGAAATCACAGAGGCCGTAAACGGAAAAGAAGCGCTGGAATGGCTTTCCTGTAACCGCGCCGATATTCTGGTGACGGATATCCGTATGCCGTTTGTGGATGGACTGGAGCTGGTGGAGCAGGCAGCGCGGCTTTATCCGGATATGAAAGCCATGGTTTTTTCCGGCTACGGAGAATTTGAATATGCGCGCAGGGCGATGCGCTTTGGAGTAGAGGAATATATTTTGAAGCCGGTAAATCCGACAGAATTTCAGAACGCGATAAAAAAGATTATACGTGTATTGGAAGAGAGCAAACAGGAAAAGAGCCGCAGGCAGACAGAAGGCAGCCTGTTTAAGGAATATATTCTGAATGCGATTTTTAACGGGACGGACGCGGCAGAGCTTGAAAAACGCGCAGCCGGAATTTATCCGATGGATTTTCTGAACAGCTACAAACGTCTGATGCTTCTGGAGGTTAGCGGGGATTTTTTTGAAAATAAGAGCAGTCAGCTTCTGGGGGGACTTAAGCTTGCCGGCTTAAATGCAGACTATCTGAATGTGAGCCCTCAGCAGGGAATCCTTTTATTTAAATCGGAAAGCGACGACTGGAAGGAGACGGCGCGCCGGGTGCTTGGAATTTTGGAGGAGCTGAGCGGCAAGGACGCAAAGTGTTACGTTGCGGTTTCCTCCGGCCTCAAGAACAGAAGTCAGCTGGCGGAGCGCTGCAGGGAGACGGAGCTTTTGATGGAAAACCGTTTTTACGGTCTGGACAGCCATATTTTCATGGCGGAATACGATGTGGAATGCGCGGACGACGTGCAGCTGGACGACAACACACTGATCAAGCAGATCCAGCAGGATGTTCGAACGAAGGATATGTTAAGCCTTTCCGAGCATGTGGACAGGCTGTTCCACAATTACCGGCAGAACGTCGGATTTTCCCAGATTTATGTGAAATTCGTCTTTTCCAGCCTGTTGAAGGTTTTATATGAAGCGATTCCGGGTAAAAACGACAGGGACTTAAATGAAGAAATGGAAATGCTTTACCGGACAGCGGATATCGATGAGATCCGGCGGATCATAGAAAAAAACATTCAGCTTCTGGAGCAGGAGACCCAGACGGACAGTGGCAATATTCATCGGGAGGTAGAAGAGGTCAAGCGCTATATCAATACGCATTACGGGGAAGAGATAAGCATCGAAATGTTGGCAGAGCGCGTTTTTTTGGCTCCCAGTTATCTGAGTACGATTTTTAAAAAGGAAACCGGCCAGAATTTAAGCAAATTTATCAAGATCTGCCGAATGGAAAAAGCACGCGAGATGCTGGAGGGCACGAAGGACAAAATCGTGAGCATCAGCGAAAAGGTAGGATATCCGAATGTTTCCTATTTTTGTCAGAGCTTTCGGGAGTATTATGGGATGACGCCGCAGAAATATCGCGATCAAGGAGAGAATGCAGAACAAGATGAAGAAGCTGTTGCATTGGGTTAACGGAATCAAGCTGCGGTATAAGCTGGCGATCTTTTATTCCCTGTTTTGCTTTTTGCCGGTGATGCTTTTGTTTTGGCTGAGCTTTCTGCAGATGCGAAGTATTATTGACGATAAGGGAAAAATGAACCTGCAGTCCTATCTGCAGCAGTCGGTGTCGTCGATGGACCGAACTCTGGACGGCTATAACAGCCTGTCGGATTATATTGCCTTTGACCGGACGCTGGCAGAGGTATTTTCCATGGAATACGGGACACCCTACGAGCAGTATGAGCAGCTGACACAGAAGGTGGATCCGATCCTGCGGACAGCGAGCTATTTTCATGGCGGGATGCAGCAGATCACGATCTATACGGATAATGGAATGGTCAAGCATGACACGACGGTTGCGCCGGTGTCAGAGATTGAGGAGACGGATTGGTATCAGAAGACATTGGAGCACCCGGGTCTTAACTGGTTTGCAAATTATCAGGAAGAGACACTGTTTTCCGCCCGGAAGCTTGCCTTTTCCGGTGCCAGAGAGGGCGTGAACATCCTGTATATGGATGTGGATTATCAGAAGCTTTTTACGCCGTATGCAGAGACGCTGATCTCAGAATGCGGGCTTTATATTACAGATCAGGATGGTAAGCTGGTCTTTGAGGAAAGCAGATTTTCCGGAAAGAATCAGAACTATGATCTGACGTATTCCGAATTTCTGGAGCAGCGGGATAGGGGCAGTACAGATTATATCATTCTCTGTGAGCAGTCAAATACAACAGGATGGACGGTGTGGCTGTATCAACCGGTTGGACTTGCAGGAGAAGCGATGCGGCCGATCGGAGTGATGGCGGGAGTGACGATCCTGATCTGTATCTTCGCAGCAGTGCTTGCTTATTTTATCACCTCCGGCATGGTGAGCAGCAGGATTGAACGGCTGACGCACTTCATGCAGGAGGTGCAGGAGGGCAGCATGGATATGCAGATGGAGAGCGATGATCGGGATGAAATCGGGATGCTTTACCGTGGCTTTGGCAGCATGATGAAGCGAATACGGACGCTGATCAATGAAGTTTATCTCAGCAAGATCACCCAGAAGGAGGCGGAGCTGAAGGCACTGCAGGCACAGATCAATCCGCATTTTCTGTATAATACGCTGTCTTTGATCAACTGGAAGGCACTGGCGGCAGGAGAAGAGGATATCAGCAGGATGACACTGGCCCTGTCTACCTTTTACCGCACTGCCTTAAACCGTGGGAGGAATGTGCTGCAGGTAGAGGCTGAACTGAGCAATACCCGTGCCTATCTGGAAATTCAAAGCATGCTGCATGACGGGGATTTTGATTACGAAATCGAAGTACAGCCGGAAATCCTGCAGTGCGAGTCTCTGAATCTGATCCTGCAGCCCCTTGTTGAGAATGCGATCCATCACGGAATTGAAGAAAAAACAGACGGACGAGGTAAAATTACTGTCCGTGGATGGAAAGAAGACAATTGTGTATGGTTTATGGTAGAGGATAACGGTGTCGGGATGGAGCAGGAGGTTGCGGATAAAATCCTGACAATGGAATCCAAGGGCTATGGAGTTCGTAATGTTAATGAACGGATCCGCCTCTGTTATGGGGAAAAATATGCGATGAAGGTAGAAAGTGTTGTCGGCAAAGGTACAAAAATGACAATTCACTTCCCTGCAAGACGGCTTACGAATATACAAAAATCACAAATTTCTTAAAAAAATGATATTATTCTTAAAACTTTGATATAGACGGTTGCTCTTTTGTACTTTATAATGATGTTATCAAATGAACACGAAACACCGAAAAGGTGTGGTGTATAGGAGGAAAAAGCTATGAAATTCAAAAAAGTGACAGCACTGGCGCTTTGCGTAGCAATGTCTGCAACAGCTCTTGCAGGTTGCGGATCTAAAGCAGCTACAACAGACAGCCAGACAGCAGCTCCGCAGAGAGCGCAGCAGCAGATACTGCAGACACTGCAGATGCAGCAGAAGAAGCTCCTGTTGAGACAAAGGATGTTACCCTGAAGGTTTGGGCACCTCAGGAAGACCAGAACCCGACAGATACTTATGACAAGGGTATGCTGGCTGCAATGTGTGATGCTTTTAATGAAGCACATCCGGAATGGAACATTACATATGAATATGGCGTATGCGGTGAAGACGTTGCAAAAGACGAAGTAACCAAGGACGTTGATGCAGCAGCAGATGTTTACATGTTTGCAAACGACCAGCTACCGATTCTGGTAGAGGCTGGTGCCATCGCAGAGCTGGGCGGCAAAAACCTGGAAGAGGTTAAGGCGACCAACTCCGAATCTATGATAAACACTGTTACTTATGAGGGCGGTGTATACGGTGTTCCTTATGCATACAACGGCTGGTTCATGTACTATGACAGCAGCAAATTTACAGAAGACGAAGTTAAGGATCTGGATGTTATGTTGGCAAAGGATCTGGGAGATGATGTGACCAATGTATGCTTCCAGCTGAGCAACTCTTGGTATATCCCTTCCTTCTTCTATGGCGTTGGCGGCACAATGTTTGGTCCTGACGGTACAGACGGCTCTGTTCCCTGTGATTTCGATGATGAAAAGGGTCTTGCAGTAACCAATTACCTCATTGACCTTGCTGCAAATCCGAAATTCACAAACCAGGCAAACGAAGAAGCAGGTAAGGCAATCAACCTGTTCACCGAAGGTAAGCTGGGTGCATTCTTTAGCGGCTCCTGGGATCGTGAAGCAATTGAAACTGCTCTGGGCGACAACTTCGCATGTGCACAGCTTCCTTCCTTCAAGGCTGGCGATTATGAAGGCACAATGAAGTCCTATGCAGGTTCCAAGGCAATTGGTGTAAATCCTACCTGCGAGAACATGGACGTTGCAGTTGCACTGGCTGTATATCTTGGCAACGCTGACTGCCAGAAGATCCGTTATGAAGTTCGTGGTGTAGTTCCGCTGGATTCCACCGGTATCGACGATGTAATGTTAAACGCTATTACCGACACTGTAAACAACACTTCTGTTGCTCAGCCTCTGGTTTCTGAGATGAACGGCTGGTGGAGCAACGCAGAAGCATTCGGCAAAGCAATCGTAGCTGGTGAGGTTAACCACGACAATGCACAGGATAAGCTGACCAACTTCATTGCAAACGTAAATGCAGGCGGCTCTCTGGAGTAAGATTCCGGCTTGATTTTAAGGCTTCACCCGATCTTCCGGTGAAGCCTTTCTTTCAGAAACGGACATTTGGGGATGACACAGTGTCTGCCTGAAACTGTATGAGGGAAAGGAAGAATACGATGGCAGCTTTTGGAAAAAAGAAAAAAGCTTCTGAATTTCCGGATGTGATACCGGTATCCGAAGCGATTCGAAAAGGTGATATTTTTACAAAACTGACCTGTCTGATCATGGGCGCGGGCAATCTTGCGAGAAAACAGATCATACAGGGACTTTTGTTCCTGACAGGAGAACTTGCATATATTCTCTATATGGTTTTCTACGGGGCAAAGGCTCTGCAGAATTTCGTTACGCTGGGTACCGAAACGCAGAAAAAGGTTTTCAATGAAGCGACACAGGTTTATGAGTATGCGACAGGAGATAACTCCCAGCTCTGCCTGCTCTATGGTGTTGTTACGATCTTTGTGACAATTGGATTTATCCTGCTGTGGCGAGCTGCAATTCGCTCCTCCTATATTGCGCAGAAAGCACAGGAAGCAGGAAAGAAGCCGATTACCTTCGGCCAGATTTTAAAAGACTTGAAAGATAACAGGATGTATCAGCTCTTCCTGCTTTTCCCGTTCCTGGGAATTATATTGTTTACGGTAATGCCTCTGGTATTCATGATCCTGATGGCATTTACCAATTATGACCGTGATCATTTGCCGCCAGGTAAGTTGTTTGACTGGGTAGGCTTCCAGAACTTTGCCAGAGTATTAAATGCAGGCGGAGCACTTGGAGAGACCTTCTGGAGGGTGCTTGGCTGGACGATCATCTGGGCTATTTTTGCAACCTTCTTAAACTATATCTTTGGTATTATCCTGGCGATCATCATCAACCGGGATGGGACGAAGTTCAAAGCCTTCTGGCGTTTTATCTTCGTACTGACCATCGCTGTGCCTCAGTTTGTATCCCTGCTGGTAGTCAATACCATGATCCAGGAGCACGGTGTAATCAATCTGCTGTTAAAGGAACTGTTCGGTGTAGGACCGCTGCCGTTCTTGACCAATGTGACCTGGGCGAGAGTGACAGTTATTGTCATCAACCTCTGGGTCGGCATTCCTTATACGCTGCTTGCAGTAACCGGTATTTTGAAGAATATTCCTGCAGAGCTGTACGAAGCGGCAAGGGTGGACGGCGCAAATGCGTTTGTTACCTTCTTTAAGATCACCATGCCGTACATGATGTTTGTCATGACGCCGAATCTGATTACAACCTTTACAGGGAATATCAATAACTTCAACGTTATTTACCTGTTGACAAACGGCGCGCCGGCCTGCGATACCTATTACCGCGGTACTGCGGGTAAGACGGATCTGCTCGTTACCTGGCTGTACAAGCTGACAATTGATAATAAGGACTATAACCTGGGTGCCGTAATCGGTATCCTGACCTTTGTCCTGATGGCGACGTTGTCTCTGATAACGTACAGACGGACCGGATCCTATAAAAACGAGGAGGGATTCTCATGAAAAACACCAGACAGAATTCAGCAGGCATTAAAAAGAAAGTCACCAATGTGCTTGTGCATTTGTTTCTGACGATCCTTTCCGTGATCTGGGTATTCCCGATTTTCTGGGTAGTCCTGTTATCCTTCAGAGAACAGAAAGGACAGTATATCACATCGTTCTGGCCTAAAAAGTTTACGATGGCAAACTATGTGAAGCTGTTTACAGATACTGCACTGTTCAATTTCCCGAAGTGGTTTTTGAATACGCTGTTTGTAGCAATTTGTTCCTGTATCCTGACAACATTCTTTGTTTTGGCGATTTCCTATTGTCTGTCCAGACTCCGGTTTAAGATCCGTAAGCCTTATATGAATGTTGCCATGATTCTTGGTATGTTCCCCGGCTTTATGTCCATGATCGCCGTTTATTATATCTTAAAGGGCTTTGGACTGACCAAGGGTCCCATGATCTTCCTGGCGTTGATTATGGTATATTCCGGCGGTGCGGGGTTGGGCTTTTACGTATCCAAGGGCTTCTTTGATACGATTCCGAAGGCACTGGATGAAGCTGCAATCGTGGACGGCGCAACGAAATGGGATGTCTTTTCCAAGATCATTATGCCGTTGTCGAAACCGATCATTGTAAGCACGATCATGACTTCCTTCATGGCTCCCTGGCTGGATTTCATCTTCGCAAAGGTAATTGCAGGTGCGGATCCGCAGTGATGGGGACGGCATGGGGGATTTAAAGGATGTGTGGAAGAAAAGCTGGATTACATCTCAGATCTGGGATGCAACGGAATCTGGCTCATGCCGATCATGCCTTCCCCAACCTATCATAAATATGATACAACGGATTACGAAGCGGTGGACGCATATGGTACGGCGGATGATTTTAAAGAGCTGGCAAGTGCGTGTCATGAAAAAGGTATCCGGCTGATCATTGATGTGGCAATGAACCACAGTTCTTCCCAGCATCCATGGTTTACACAGGCATGTGAGTATCTTGCCGGTCTGAAGGCAGGAGAAAAACCGGACGATACAGTGTGTCCGTATGTGGATTACTATCATTTTTCTGACAAGCAGGAGGGAACAACCTACTATGCAGTGCCGGGAAGCAGCAGCTGGTGGTATGAGGGATCCTTCTGGTCGGAAATGCCGGATCTGAACCTGAAAAGCCCGGCAGTACAGAAGGAATTTGAAGAAGTTGCGGATTACTGGATAGATCTCGGTGTGGATGGTTTCGGATGGATGCGGCCATGCATTATGAAGAAAATGCAACCAATGCGAATTGTGATATTTTAAATAAACTGTACACATACTGTAAAGAAAAAAATCCACAGTTTTATATGGTATCCGAAGTGTGGGCGAGTGAGAATGTCATTGCGGATTATTATGCGAGTGGAACACCAAGCATGTTCAATTTTGATGCGGGAACGGCAAAAGGGGCACTGGTCAATGCGGTAAGAAAGGGCGATCCGGTAAGCCTTGTGAATTCCATGCTGAAATATCAGAATGATTTCTCCCAAAAAAATCCGGATTATATTGATGCACCGTTTTTGTCCAATCACGATATGGCAAGGATTGCCAATACGCTGGTGAATGATCCGGATAAGATTAAGACAGCAGCAGGTCTCCTGATGACAATGAACGGCAGTCCGTTTGTTTATTATGGGGAAGAAATTGGCATGAACAGTTCCGGAACAAATGATCACCTATACCCTCGGAAAGATGACCGGCGGCAATCGTTCCAATATGCCGGAACGGGACACCTATGAAGATAACGTTTATACGAGATATCTCCGGGAGTGCTTAAATATCCAGAACAAGGATGTATTCGAGGCAATGGAGGATCAGTATACGGTAAACGTTGATATGGCGATCGCATCGGGAGAGCTTCCGGATGTCATGGTCATAGAAGATCGGGAGACTCTGATCCGGCTTGCCGAGGGGGGAATGATTGCTGATCTGAGCGAGGCATTGGAAAACTGCGCCAGCGACGGGATAAAGGCAATGTATGACAGCTACGAGGTGTCTGCGCTGGATTCAGCGATGATCGACGGAAGGCTGATGGCGCTTCCGGAGCCGAGTTTTGTAGACGGTCCGAATCTGCTGTGGCTGCGCAGGGACTGGATGGACGAGCTGGGACTTGAAGCACCGGATACGATGGAGGAGGCTGTGGAGATCGTACGGGCATTTGTGGAACAGGATCCCGGAAATAACGGAGAAGGCAACACCATTGGCCTGGTGTGCCATTCCGATCTGACCGGAGAAACAGGATATCGTTATGAATTTCAGCTGAATACACTTTTTGCATCCTATAGTGCATTTCCAAAGCAGTGGATTTTGCAGGAGGACGGCACAGTGGTTTACGGCTCGGTGCAGCCGCAGGTAAAAGAGGCACTTGCCGAAGTGAGAAAATTGTATGAAGAGAAGCTGCTGGATGATAGCTTTATGCTCCGTACGATGGCAAATATTGCGGAACTGATCGTAGACGGAAAGTGCGGTTCGTTTTTCGGTCCCTGGTGGGCGCCGAACAATCCGCTGATGGAAGCGATGGAGAAAAACCCGGATGCGGTATGGGAGCCCTATCTGATCCGGACGACAGAGGATGGAAAGCTGCAGTATTATGATCAGAATCCGAGCTACAAATACGTTGTGGTGCGAAAAGACTTTGAACATCCGGAGATCGTATTTAAAATGGCAAGCGTGATGTTCGATAAAATGCGTACAGAAGGACGATACAACGAAGAACTTGCTTATTATTTTCAGACCAATGTGGATTCCACGGCGCGGCCGATCTCCATCAATATTGATTACAGCGATGCGCTGCATCGCTGCTATGAGGATGTTAACGGTGCACTGACCGGGAAAAAGGATCCGGATGAGCTGCAGGTGCTCGAATATGCCTATTATGAAAAATGCAAAGATTATCTGGAAAATTCCCAGTCTGCAGACGCGGAAACCTGGGCGGCTTATGAGTCCAGGATCCGTGCCTGTGCTCTGCTGGATAATAAGGACCTGGAGGTGTGCAGTACTGTCTTTTCCGGGGAGACGGAAACCATGAAGACGAAATGGTCGAAGCTTCAGGAAATGGAAAAGAAGCTATATCTGGAAATCATCACAGGAGTGAAGGAGCTGGATGAATTTGACAGATTTGTGGAAGAATGGATGGAAGCGGGCGGAGAGCAGATTACGCTGGAGGTAACAGAAGCGGTGCGGGAAGCGAAAGGGGCTTGATTTTACCGAGGGTTTGTGCAAAAATAAAATACGGTAAAAAGGAAAGGTGCCAATGGAGGTAGTCATGAGAGGAATTGATACACCTGTCAGAAAAATGCGGAGAGAGATTTTTAAAGAGATCGCGCAGCTTGCATATCATTCTGACAATCTGAATGATGATGTAGAAGCGTTACCCTATAAAATTGTGAATCCTGAAACTCCGATTTATCGGGAAAGCATTTACCGGGAGCGTGAAATAGTAAGAGAGCAGATCCGGCTTGCGATGGGGCTGTCGCTTCGCCCGGAAGACGCACCGGTGCATGTGACACAGGGGCTGGAGGAAAGCAATATTGACGAAAAATATTACGAGCCTCCGATGATTCAGGTGATTCCCTCGGCATGTAATGCCTGCCCTGAAAATGAATATTGTGTAACAGACCGTTGTATGGGGTGTGTAGCACATCCGTGTCAGGTTGTATGCCCGAGAGGGGCGATCAGTACCGTAAATGGCAAGTCGGTCATTGATCAGAGCAAATGTATTCGCTGCGGTAAATGTAAATCGGTATGTCCTTACGATGCAGTTTCCCATCAGCAGAGACCCTGCAGCGCAGCCTGCGGTGTGGGTGCGATCGGCAGCGATGGGTCCGGCAGAGCGGTTATCGACAGCGAGAAGTGTGTCACCTGTGGCCAGTGTATGGTAAGCTGTCCCTTTGGCGCAATTGCAGATAAATCCCAGATTTTTCAGCTGATCCATGCCCTTGAGTCCGGCAGAGAGATCATTGCACAGGTAGCGCCTGCGTTTGTCGGTCAGTTTGGTCCTGCAGCGACGCCTGGGAAGATCAAGACCGCATTAAAGCAGCTTGGCTTTGCAGATGTTTATGAAACCGCCATCGGAGCCGATATCGGAGCTGCAATAGAAGCAGAGCATTATGTGAAAGAAGTGGCAACCGGAGAACTGCCGTTTCTGCTGACGTCCTGCTGTCCCTCCTGGTCAATGCTGGCAAAGAAATTCTTCCCGGAGACCATCGATAAAATCTCCAACGCCCTAACACCTATGGTAGCGACTGCACGTGTCATCAAAAAAGAGCATCCCGATGCATCTGTTGTGTTTATCGGTCCCTGTGTGGCGAAAAACTGGAGGCTTCCAGAAGATCCGTTCGTTCCGATGTGGATTTTGTCATTACCTTTGAAGAGCTTACCGGTATGTTTGAAGCAAAGGGGATTGATATTACAAAGGTAGAGGCAGAAACACCGATCGAAGATGCGACCTCAGCAGGTCGTGGGTATGCTGCGTCAGGTGGTGTGGCAAGTGCTATCGAGAAGTGTGTACAGGAGTATTATCCGGATACAACCGTTCATATTGAGCATGTCGAAAGTCTCGCAGACTGTAAAAAGATCCTGATGCTTGCAAAGCTGGGCAAGAAAAATGGCTGCCTGATTGAAGGAATGGCGTGTCCCGGCGGCTGTATTGCAGGTGCTGGTACCAATGTTGCAATTTTGCAGGCACAAAAAGCACTGAGCAGCTTCCAGAATGAGGCAGAAAGAAAGCTTCCGCCACAGAACGCGATGGACGAGGCAAAGTAAATTTTGCGGAGGCAGCAGAGCTTTTCCGAAAGCCATAGAGCAACAAACAAAAAAGAGAAACCGTCTCGGGGAAAAGAGACGGTTTCGTTCATGGAGGATGAAAAAGTGACAAAGATCAGAACCCGTTTTGCACCCAGCCCGACCGGACGGATGCATGTAGGAAATCTGCGTACGGCACTGTACGCATACCTGGTGGCAAAACACGAAGGTGGAGACTTTATCCTTAGAATTGAGGATACCGATCAGGAGCGTTATGTAGAAGGCGCAGTAGATATCATTTATCGTACGATGGAAAAGACCGGTCTGGTGCATGATGAAGGTCCGGATAAAGACGGCGGCGTAGGCCCTTACGTTCAGAGCGAGCGTCAGGCAAGCGGAATTTATCTGGAATATGCCAAGCAGCTGATCGCAAAAGGCGAAGCTTATTACTGCTTCTGTGATAAAGAGCGTCTGGCAACCTTAAACCGGGTTGTCGCAGGCAAGGAAATCAATGTATACGACAAGCATTGCCTGCATTTATCCAAAGAAGAGGTAGAAGCAAAGCTGGCAGCAGGGGTCCCTTATGTAATCCGTCAGAACAATCCGACGGAGGGAACCACAACCTTCCATGATGAGATTTACGGAGATATCACGGTAGAGAATTCCGAGCTGGACGATATGATCCTGATCAAATCCGACGGTTACCCTACCTATAACTTTGCAAACGTGGTAGATGACCATTTGATGGGCATTACCCATGTTGTACGCGGAAATGAATACCTTTCCTCTTCTCCGAAGTATAACAGACTTTATGATGCCTTTGGATGGAAGGTGCCGGTATACATTCATTGTCCGCTGATCACAGACGAGGAGCATCACAAGCTTTCCAAACGCTGCGGTCATTCCTCCTACGAGGATCTGATCGATCAGGGCTTTGTGACGGAGGCCGTTGTCAATTTTGTGGCGCTGCTTGGCTGGAGCCCGGAGGGCGAGAATGAGATCTTTTCTCTGGAAGAGCTGGTGAAGGAATTTGATTATCACCGGATGTCGAAATCCCCTGCAGTATTTGATTATACCAAGCTGAAATGGATGAACGGCGAATATATCAAGAAGATGGATCATGAGACCTTTATGGAGCATGCAAAGCCTTATCTGGAAAAGGCTCTGACAAAGGGACAGGATCTGGATAAGATCGCAGACATGGTTCAGACAAGAATTGAAGTATTTCCTGAAATCGAAGAGATGGTAGATTTCTTCGAGACCCTTCCGGAATATGATCCTGCCATGTATGTACATAAGAAGATGAAGACAACCAAAGAAAGCGCCCTGGAGGTTTTAAAAGAACTGCTTCCGCTGTTGGAAGAGCAGGAGGACTATACCAACGACGCACTGTATGCGCTTCTGCTTTCCTATGTGGAGAAAAAGGGCTGCAAGAACGGCTATGTGCTGTGGCCGGTTCGTACTGCGGTTTCCGGTAAGCAGATGACTCCTGCAGGTGCAACGGAAATCATGGAAATCCTTGGCAAAGAGGAATCTTTGTCCAGAATCCGCAAGGGAATCGAACTTTTGGAGCAGGCATAAACAGGAGTATTTTTTGCAGGCAAACAAACAGCAGCAACGGGCAATTGCCCACAATACCGGACCGGCACTGATCCTTGCCGGTCCGGGTTCCGGTAAGACCTTTACAACGGTCGAACGGGTACGGTATCTGATTCGAAGTCCATCATGCAGATCCGTCCCACATTTTAGTCATTACATTCACAAAAGCGGCAGCCCGGCAGATGCGGGACCGTTTCTTTGCTCGGATGGACAATCAGTTCTTTCCGGTCACCTTCGGCACATTTCATGCCGTCTTTTTTCACATTTTAAAAACATCCTGTCATTATAATGGGTCGAGCATTTTGAAAGAAAAAGAGAAAAGAGAATATCTGCGTGCGGCTCTGCTTACGCTTCCGAAAAAATTTTATGCCCAAAACGATGGGAAAATGGATCAGGAATGGGAGCAGGGACTTCTTTCAGAAATCGGATTTATCAAAAATATCGGGAAGCTTCCAGCTGATTTTACAAGTGAATACGTCAGCAGACAGGAATTTATGCGGATTTTCGTATCGTTTCAAAAGCAGCTTGCACAGGAAAAGAAGCTTGATCTGGACGATTTTGCGGCGGCGGTCTGTCATTTGTTCCGGACAATTCGGCAGAACTTGCGCGCTGGCAGCGGGAATATTCCTATCTTTTGGTGGATGAGTTTCAGGATATCAACGCAGCACAGTATGAAGCAGTAAAGCTGCTTTGCGGTGGAAAGAGAAATCTGTTTGTTGTTGGAGATGATGATCAGGCAATCTACGGCTTTCGGGGCTCTGACCCGGCGATTATGCGTCAGTTTTTAAAGGATTTTCCGGAAGCAAAGCAGATTTTCCTGTCGGTCAATTATCGCAGCCGCGCCGGAATTGTGGAGACGGCAGGAAAGCTGATCGGGCAAAACCGGGAGAGATTTCCGAAGCAGATCGTGGCTGGACAGAGCACGTCGGATGCGGGGCAGGACGTGTGCTTTGTGCCAGAAGCGACGCAGGGGGCGCGCCGGATGCAGGGAGAAAAAAGCGCTCTGCCCATTCCAACCGGCACCGCATCAGGCATTTCCGCCGCTGCTTTCGGCACGAGCTGGTTGCCCTTAAGCACGGATCGCAGCGTCTTGGTCTGCGGTTTTCAAGATCGGAGGCAGGAGGCAGAGATAGTCGCAGATGAAATCGGGAAGACGTTCCGGCAGGGAAAAAGCTGTGCGGCGATTTTTCGGACGAATGCGGATGCAGTGTGGCTGGCAACAGCGCTAAAGTGCAGGAAGATTCCCTTCTCTGGAAAGAAAAGCCGAAAAATCCCTATGAAACCCCGGTCTGTCAGGACTTACTCGCTTATTTACGGTTTGCGATGGAGGGCGGAAACGGAAGGATTTCCTGAGAATTATGAACCGTCCATGCCGCTATCTGTCTCGCCAGATGCTGCCGGATGCAGAAATTTCATTTTCAGCATTGCGCCGGGCGTATGCACAGAAGCCGTATATGCAGGAGATTTTGCACCGTCTGGAAGCGGATATCTCACGGCTGGCGAAAATGGATTTATATGCGGCAGTTCATTATATCCGCCGCGGAATGGGATACGATGCGTGGTTAAAAGAGAATGCCGGGCAGACGCCGTCGGCGGGAGAATCACGGCAGGGACAAGAGAGGGCACCTGCAGGAGCCCGGGCACACGCAGCCGGAAAGCTGGAACGGGATCTGGAAGCCGCCGACTTTTTTCAGGAACAGGCGCGGGAATTTCAAAGCCTGACGGAGCTTGAGGAAGCAATGACGGCATATGAAGACCAGATGGATCAGAACATGGCGGACGCAGCAGACACGGCAGCGCACACGGCTGCCAGCGGCACAACGGGTGCAGCATTCACAACACTCCCAATTGCCGAGCTTGTCACTATGCACGGTTCGAAGGGACTGGAATACGACGCCGTTTTTCTTCCGTGCTGTATGGAGGGCGTCGTCCCACACAAAAAGAGCAAGAATCAGGCGGCACTGGAGGAAGAGCGCAGGATGTTCTACGTTGGAATAACACGGGCGAAAAAAGAGCTGTATCTGTCGTATACGAAAGGAACAAAGGAAACGCCGGGGTTTGCGTCCCGGTTTCTTGCTGAGTGTGGGTGGAAGGAGCCGAAACAGTAGAAACGAAACAGCAGAGAATTGCTATGTCAGGAATGAAAAAACTGCCGTCCGGAACATTTCCTGTATGGAAAAGCTCCGGTACGGCAGTTCTTTTGGTTTCGTTTTTATTCGTTTGCTTCTCCGTCGAGAGTAACCAGCTCATCGAATTCACAGCTATCAAGGTATTCGTCGAACGCTTCTTCTACCTTTTCATACTCTGCATCGTCATCGATGTAGTTGTAAGCAGATTTCATGCTCGCATGAAAATCTGCTTACAAAAAGGTACGGAGGGAGCGCCACTTTATGAGCAAAAATGAGCTGCGAAGCAGCGGAGAGCGTCGCAGACGCGCTTTTGCGAATGGCGCGAGTGAACCTGAAACAGGATTGAAAAAAGGTCAGAAGGCGGGAACAGGAACGTGAAAGAAACAAAAGAGATCAGAATGGAAAAAGGAAAACCGTATCCGCTGGGTGGACGGAAAATGCGGATGGCAGCATCAATCTCGCAGCGGTGCTGGAACGCAAGCAAAGAGTGCGGGGTCCTTCTGTATCCCAGAAGAGGCGGTGCGCCCAGACGGCTGGCATTTCGGGAAGAAGACCGAATCGGAAAAATCTGCTGCATGAAGCTGATCGGGCTGGATGCGCAGGAGTATGAATATAATTTTTACTGTGGCGAAGAGGTGATTGCAGACCCGAAGGCGCGCAGAATCTGCGGCAATGAGAAATGGGGCAAAAAAATTTCCCCGTCTCTTCGCGGCGACAGCACAGAGGATGCGTTTGACTGGAAGAATGACAGACGCCCGCAGATCCCTTATGAAAACAGCATTTTTTATCAGCTGCATGTCAGAGGGTTCACGAAGCACACGTCTTCCGGTGTGACGGCGAAAGGGACGTTCGCTGGTCTGGCAGAGAAGATTCCCTATTTAAAATCGCTGCAGGTAACGGCAGTGGAGCTGATGCCGGTGTATGAATTCACAGAACTGGAAGCGGTAAAGCCGCTGCGGCAGAATGCTTATCCGGCAAAAGATCAGGAAGGAAATCCTGTGGAGGAAACCCTGCCGCGGATCAATTACTGGGGCTTTAAAAAAGGCTATTATTTCGCACCGAAAGCGTCATACAGCGTTAAGGATCCTGTGTTGGAATTCAAGGAAATGGTGCGTGCGTTCCACGCAGAGGGAATGGAGGTAATTCTGCAGTTCTATTTTCCGAAAGAAATCAATCGGGAGATGATCCTGGAAGTGATCCGATATTGGGTGTGCGAGTACCATATCGACGGCGTGCATCTGATGGGAGAACAGATTCCGGTGGGAATTCTGGCAGCTGACCCGATGCTTACGGATACGAAGCTGATTTATTACGGATTTCCGTATGAAGAGATTTATCCGGTGGGGCAGGTTCCGGACGTGCGCAATCTGGCGGAATGCCGGGATGAATTTCAGTATGACATGCGTCGCTTTTTAAAGGGAGACGAGGATACGCTGCATCAGGCGCTGCGGAGAATGCGCTGCAATCCGGTGCAGAACGGCGTGATCAATTATATCACCAGCTATGAAGGCTTTTCCCTGGCGGATCTGGTTTCCTACGACCGCAAGCATAACGAGGCAAACGGGGAGGACAATCAGGACGGAAATCCCTACAACGCGAGCTGGAACTGCGGCGTGGAAGGACCTACCCGCAAGCGGACAATTTTGCAGCTGCGCAAAAGGCAGATGAAAAACGCACTGGCACTTTTGCTGTTGTCGCAGGGGACCCCGATGCTGACAGCCGGGGACGAGTTTGGACAGAGCCGGGAAGGCAACAACAATCCGTACTGTCAGGACAACGAGATCAGCTGGCTGAACTGGAAGCTTACGGAGAAAAATAAGGATTTTCTGGACTATACAAAGGAACTGATTGCGCTGAGGAAAGCGCATCCGGTACTCCACCAGAGCAGAGAGCTGACGCTGATGGACTATGCGGCGTGCGGCTATCCGGATTTATCTTATCATGGAAAGGATGCATGGCGCCTGATGGCCGACCGGTTAAACCGGGAGGCAGGTTTGATGTACTGCGGTCGTTATGCCCCAAAAGACCGTGCACAGGAGGATGACTTTTTCTATATCGCTATGAACATGCACTGGGAGCCCCAGCGGCTGGCGCTTCCTGATCTTCCGGCAGGCATGCGCTGGGAAAAGGTGTTGGATACACAGGGCGATGTGGTGGAAACACAGACCGATCCGCTGACAAAATCCATCACCGTTCCGGGACGCTGCATCCAGGTTCTGGAAAGCACAGGAAATCCGGTCAGGAAAGGAAAGAAAAGAAAAGAAAAGTGAAAGCGTTACAGCATTTTAAGACGATTACCTATCATAAGTATCTGGTGATGAAAGGATGCTTTGCGGTCGGCTTGTACCGGCAGGGCATCTGTCATGACCTTTCCAAATATTCCTGGACGGAATTTAGGGTCGGAGCAAAATATTATCAGGGAAATCGAAGCCCGAACAACGCGGAGCGGGAGGATATTGGGTATTCTTCTGCATGGCTGCATCATAAAGGACGCAACAGGCATCATTACGAATACTGGGTGGATTACAGCACGCAGAGCATTGAGGGCGGAATGGCTCCGGTGCCGATGCCGCGCAAATATGTGGCAGAAATGCTGATGGACCGGATTGCAGCGTCCAAAACCTACCGGGGAAGTGCCTATAAAGACAGCGATCCTCTCGCGTATTACAAAAATGCAAAAGAGCCGCCGTTTATGCACCCGCAGACAAGACGGCAGCTGGAACACCTCCTGACGATGCTGGCAGAAGAGGGGGAGGAAAAGACGTTCGCTTATGTTCGCAGAATTTTGAAAAAAGGCCGTCGGGCAGACAGACATAGTTCCTGATGTACAGCCGGGCGGACAGACACAGAGCCCGAAAGGTTTGCATACAGTGATATCAGATCTGTTTGAAACAGGGGAAAACGATGAACGGTTTTTACTTGCTGGTATTGCTGATGTGCTGCAGCTGTCAGAATCGGGCGGACTGCGCAAACTGGAATGAAAGAAGAGACGCAGGAGATAACCGACAGCAGGATATGCGTATGCGGGATACGGACTGTGGCTGCAGAAACGGCGGCAGGGTGCAGTACGGTTGCAGCTGCGAAAATGATGGCTGGACTGGACAGTCAGGCTGCAACTGCCAGCGGGAGAACGCAGCAGGGATGCAGCAGCGAAGCGGCGAAACTGCCGGACCTATGTCGGGACCGCAGGACTGCAACTGCCGACAGCAGATGTCGCGGCAGGGCGGTATGCAGCGTTACGACCGGGAGCTAAAGGAATCTGCGGCGTTTGACAGCGTACCCGGAATGGAAATGACAGACGGAGACCCGTATCCGGTGTACCGGGAAACGGATGAAGTTCGATAGAAAGAAAACAATAGAATGCACGTGCGAGCATTCTATTGTCATGGATCAGGGGATTCATTCTCAAAGGCTGGGGATGAATCCTTTTTTCCGGTTTATTTTTCAATCTTTCATTGACAAAACAGCTATAAGGCGCGTAAACTCAGAAGAGTTTTGTAGTGATAGAGATTAAAGGAGATTAAATGGGAGAATTATTGGTACGTTACGAAGAATCAGGAATTGACGAGCGGATTTTGCGCGCAGTGGAGGAGATGGGCTTCGTCCATATGACGCCGATCCAGGAAAAGGCGATTCCGGTTTTTCTGGAAGGAAGAGATGTGATCGGACAGGCGCAGACAGGAACCGGTAAGACCGCCGCGTTTGGAATCCCGATGCTTCAGAAGATTGACGAAGAGGACAGATCGCTGCAGGGTATGATCCTTTGCCCGACGAGAGAGCTTGCGATGCAGGCGGCTCAGCAGCTGAGACAGTTTGCAAAATATATGCACAATATTCGCGTGCTTGCCGTATATGGAGGGCAGGATATCAACAGACAGATCAAGGCGTTAAAGGGCGGCGTGCAGATCATTGTCGGCACACCGGGACGCGTGATGGATCATATGAGACGCCACACGATCCGCTTAGACAACCTGAAAATGGTCGTTCTGGATGAAGCAGATGAAATGCTGAACATGGGCTTTCGGGAAGATATGGAGGCGATTCTGGGACAGATTCCGTGCGAGCACCAGACGGCGCTGTTTTCCGCAACGATGCCGGAGCCGATTTTACAGATCACCGATCAGTTCCAGACCGATGCGGAAATGGTAAAGGTTGTCAAAAAGGAATTGACGGTAGAAAGAATCCGGCAGTATCTTTATTATATCCGCAGATCGGATAAGGAAGCTGCAGCTGCAAGGCTGATTGAATATTATAACCTGAAAAGAGGACTGATTTTCTGCAACACCAAGAGTATGGTGGACGAGCTGGCAGAGAATCTGAAAAACAGAGGCATCGCGGCAGAAGGGCTGCATGGCGATTTGAGCCAGGCACAGAGAGATACGGTCATGAACCGTTTCAGAAGCGGTAATCTCCAGATGCTGATCGCAACGGATGTTGCGGCGAGAGGAATCGATGTAAACGATGTGGATGGCGTTATCAATTATGACGTTCCGCAGGATATCGAATATTATGTGCACCGTATCGGCCGTACCGGCAGAGCAGGAAAAGAGGGCATGAGCTTTACGCTGGCAAGCCGCAGAGAGTCCTTCAGAATCCGTGAAATTGAGCGGGTCTGCAAGACAAAACTGGAAGAAAAGCATCTTCCCTCCGGAGAAGAAGTGCGTCAGCATAAGGAAGCATCTGTACTCCAGAAAATCCGCGAGGTGATGGAGGAAGCAAATACCGCGGACTGCTATCGTGCGGTAGAGCGCTTTGAAAAAGAAACCGGCATTTCCGCAATTGAGCTGGCAGCAGCATTTTTGTATGAGCAGGTTGGCGGTGAGCCGGAAGAAATCGTAGAAGAGCCTAAAGTAGTCAGACGCGATGGAGAACGGAGATTTGGGGATAGACGCCGGGATGGATCTGGAAGCAGAAGCGGTGGACGTTTCGGCGACCGTGATCAGAGAGGCGGACGTTTCAATGACCGCGACCAGAGAAATGGCGGACGCTTCGGAGAGAAAAACGGCAGCTACCGTTCGGAACGCGACGGCAGGCAGAGACGTTTTGGCAACGACAGCCGCAGATCGGACAGACGGCAGGCAGAAAACGGCGGCAGAAGAAGAACTTCCGGAGAGGGAAGCTATCGCGCAGCCGGAAGCGGCTTTAAAGGGGAGAAAAGATAACAGCAGAATGTATGCGCTGCGAACGTTCTGTTGTTATAAACAATCGAATGCACGCTCTGCGAGCATTCGATTGTCATGAATAAAAGCAGGGGGTAACAAAAATGAAAACGGCTGTATTTTATGAGCACATTTTGGAAGGCGCAAAGCAGTCTGGAAAAAGTGTGGCAGAACTGATGGAGAAATGCGCATTCTGGAACATTCGGGGGATTGAGATCGGAGATGCGCTGCTTCGCGAGAACAAAGAAGAAATCAAAGAGCTGCTGGAGAAAAACCATATGCAGGTCAGCTGCAGCAATGCGTTCTATGATTTTGGGCACAACCCGGATGCAGCGCAGGGAAAGAAACAGATCGACCTCGCAGAAGAGTTCGGCGTGTCCAAGGTACTGATTATTCCGGGCGAGCTGTCGGAAAACGAGGCGGCTGCACTCAACGCACTTTCTGCGTCGAAAGAGCTGACTTATTCCTACATGTCTGAAAATGCTTCGCTCCAGAACATGGCGCAGGCATTAAAAGAGCTGGTTGCTTATGGAAAAGAAAAGAACATCCTTGTGACGCTGGAGGATTTTGACGGTCCGGTACAGCCGTTTGCAAGAATGTATCAGCTGCTGTGGTTTATGGAAAATGTTCCGGGGCTGAAATTTACGCTGGATACCGGCAACTTCGCGTACAGCGACGAGGACGCCGTGCAGGCGTATGAAGTGCTGAAGGATTACATCGTTCATGTGCACTGCAAGGATCGAAACGCTGATCCTGCATTGACCGGGGAGCACAGATACAATCGTGGACTTCTTGCGGCTGCAGTCGGATCGGGCTATCTGCCGATGAAAGAGATTCTGGATCGTCTGAAAGAAAGCGGTTATGAGGATTATCTTGCGATTGAGCATTTTAATGCCGCAGATCAGGTGGCATTTATGGAGCAGTCAGCTGCTTTTTTACAACAGTATCTGTAAGGGTGAGTTATGAAGCTGATTTATTTTGATGCGGGCAATCCGCAGAAGAAAAAAGAACTGGAAGGACTGGCAAAGACAGCGGGCTACGATTTCGTGCCCGTTGCCGCCATGCAGACCGGACAAAAGATCGGTTACCTGGCGGGGGTTTCCGGATATCGGGAAACGCCTTTGCCCGTTCTTGCCCTTCCGCCGCGAATTGGAGAGGATATGCTTTTGTTCGCACAGACGACGGCGGATATGATCGACCCGGCGCTGGAGCTGTTAAAAAAGAACCGGATTTTGATAGCACTCAAGGCGATCGTTACGCCCTATAATGTCGGCTGGACGCTTTTTGAGCTGTATCAGGAGCTTGTAAAAGAGCGGGAAAAAATAAAATAACCATGGCGCTGCCCCTTGTGGGCGGCGCGTTTTCATTTCATAGGAAAATGCGTCCTATGAAATAAAACGCGCTACGAGGATGCGCACTCGGCGCAGTGGTAGATGGTTGCCGGAGCAACCGCGCCTCGGCGCGAGAATGTGCCTTGGCACATTCTTTTTCATCAGTTGCAGGGGCAGAAATGGCGGAGCGAGTCCAGCCGTGGCGCAGAGACGTCATTGCAAAATCTGTTTTCTTTTACGCTCACCCCAACGATATCCACAAAATCAAACCCTCCTATCAAAACTGCTGTGATAATACTTAGTGCGGGATTGCCAGATTTTGCGTAAGATAAAGGTCAGTACGATAGGAATACAGCAAAAACCCAAAAGGAGAGTTTCGTATGAAAGTAACAAGAGCAGCAAGCATTCCGTTAGTCACACACGACCCCTATTTTTCTATCTGGTCCGGCGCGGATCATCTGTATGACAAGGATCCTGTGCACTGGAGCCAGATTCGCCAGCAGCTGAGAGGCTATGTCAATGTGGATGGCGTCGTTTACAGTTTTCTTGGCGACAAGGAGTTCCACGAGACGATCGGTCAGACCGGTGTGGACGTAACTGCGACCTCCACCACCTACACCTTTGAAAACGAAAAAATCATCCTGAATGTGAAGTTTACTTCCCCTTTGCTTCTGGATGACCTGACGCTGGTTTCCAGACCCTGTACCTATATCGACTTCGCAGTAGAAAAGAAAGAAAACTGCGACGTAAGGGTGGACTTTGTCGTAGCCTCTGATCTGGTAAGTCAGAAGCAGGCGAAGCTGATCGGCTGCAACGCAAGACGTCCGGAAAAAGACGACGCGCCCGCATATAACTACGCACAGATGGGCAGAGCAGCACAGAAGCCTCTGGGAGGCAGCGGCGACCATGTAACGATTGACTGGGGTTATGTTTATGTGGCATCCGCAGAGAAAGGCGCAGTATGCACCTACGATGCCGCAAATGAAAAGCTGATCTGCAGACTGCCTCTGGATGACGACAAGGCCGGCATGATTTTGGCATATGATGATCTGCTTTCCATCAACTACTTCGGACAGTGGCGCAAGGCATACTGGACCAACACCTATGCAACCATTCTGGATGCAATCGGCGCAGCGTTTGCGGATCACGACGAGACGTTAAAGCATGCGGCAGCAGTCGATGAGAAGGTAGAAAAAGAAGCTTATGCGGCTGGCGGCGAGAAATATGCATTCCTGTGCAACATGAGCTACCGGCATGCCATCGCAGCGCACAAGCTGATCACCGACGAAGACGGCAATATCATTTTCCTGTCCAAGGAAAACGACTCCAACGGCTGTATCGGTACGGTTGATGTAAGTTATCCTTCTGTTCCCCTGTTCTTACTGTTCAACACCGAATATGTCAAAGGCATGCTGCGTCCGGTATTTCAATTTGCTGCCTGCGATTCCTGGGAATTTGACTTCGCACCGCACGACGTTGGACGTTACCCTTACGCATGGGGACAGGTTTACGGCTTAAACGGCAAGAAGGGCGACCTGTGGTTCTCCGGCTGGAACGACGATATCTTCCCTCCGTTCTACCAGTATCCTGCAGGAACCGATATTTTCGAGTTCAGATATCAGATGCCCGTTGAGGAATGTGGTAATATGCTGCTGATGACGGCAGCTGTCTGCAAGCTGGATGGAAACGCTTTATTTGCAGAGCCTCACATGGCTGTTTTAAAGCAGTGGACACAGTATCTGGTCAAATTCGGTGCAGACCCTGGCGAACAGTTGTGCACCGACGACTTTGCAGGACATCTGTCCCACAATGTAAATCTGTCTGCAAAAGCGATCATGGGCATAGAGGCCTATGCGCGTCTGGCAGCTCAGCTTGGCAGGACAGAAGAAGCGGAAGAATATCATGCAAAGGCTGCTGAAATGGCAAAAGACTGGGAGAAGCGCGCAATTGCAGACGACCACTATGTGCTGGCCTTCGGTAATGCGGATACCTGGAGCTTAAAATACAACCTTGTATGGGATAAATTCTTTGGCAGCAAGCTGTTCTCGGATGAAGTTTACGAGAAAGAGCTGAAATACTATGTCAAGAAGACCAACGAGTACGGTACGCCTCTGGACAGCAGAAAGGATTACACCAAGAGCGACTGGATTTTATGGTGTGCATCGATGGCAAAGACCGACGAGGAAGCGCAGGCGCTGATCGCACCGGTTGCGCACTATCTGGAAGCCACCGCAACCAGAGTGCCTTTCTCTGACTGGTACGAGACCGTAACCGGCGAATACTGTCACTTCATGGGGAGAAGCGTACAGGGCGGTATCTTCATGCCGGTTCTGATGAAGAAATTCGGTCAGTGAATCCCTGACTGTTTTAAATTCATATCATTTCTGAATTTATGGGGCTGTCGCACGTTAGTGCGACCTTTTTGATCGTATAGGAAACTTCGTTTCCATACGATCAAAATGCTCCGCGAGGATGCGCACTCGGCGCAGGGGTAGATGGTTGCTAAAGCAACCGCGCCTCGGCGCGAGAATGTGCCAAGGCACATTCTTTTTTTATGGATTTATCCTGTTGAGGGTATTGGAGTTTTTCGTGTTCCGAAAAATGGAGATGCCCGAAACAAATAAACCACCTGCTTTGCGGGTGGAGACAAAGCGTTGTATCAAAAAAATCACCTTTCCGTTACAATAGAGTTGTTCAGGCACTATTGTAAGAAAGGAAAGGTGATTTTATGGCGAATAAGAATTATGATTTAGCTCACACAAAATGGATGTGTAAGTATCACATTGTCTTCACTCCAAAGTATAGACGAAAAATAATTTATAATCAATACAAAGTTGATATTAGTGATATTATAAAACAGTTATGTTCTTACAAAGGAGTAGAAATCATCGAAGGGCATTTAATGCCAGATCACATTCATATGCTGGTAAGCATTCCGCCGAAGATGAGTGTGTCAAGTTTTATGGGATATTTGAAGGGTAAGTCCGCACTTATGATATTCGATAGACATGCAAATTTAAAGTACAAGTTTGGAAATCGACATTTTTGGTCAGAAGGATATTATGTCAGCACAGTAGGGTTAAATGAAGCGACAATCAAAAGTATATCCAAGATCAGGAAAGAACGATATCATGCAAGATAAATTAGGTGTAAAGAATATGAAAACCCTTTTTTAAGTCGAAAGTACAAACGCCCCTTCAAGGGGCATAAGCAACGCGTCAAGTGCAATAGTGACTTGAACGAAGAGAAAGTCTGGGCGCCTTGAGACGCTGTCCGGTGTCAAGGGGTTATACCCAGCGAGCCGAACCCCTTGAAGGGGTGGCGGCGACTACGTTCCATCGCTGACTAATGTTGGTATCGAAAACAAAAAAGAGTATCAAATAACATAACATGGTTACCTATATGAATCATAAGTTTGATGCAAATAAAAAAGTGCTTGACATCTATCGAACGTTAGAATAATGACTTTAGGTGATGCAAAGGTTGGAAGCACTGTTGTTGTGACCAAGATTGAAGGAGACGGAGCTTACAAACGCCGTATTATGGACATGGGCATAACAAAAGGAAGCGAGCTGTACATCAGAAAATTGCGCCTCTCGGTGATCCTGTTGAGATTACTGTAAGAGGATATGAACTTACAGTAAGAAAAGACGATGCTCAGTGTGTTCAGGTAAAATAAGACTTACCGAAAGAACTGACAGATACATATTGTCGCATTAGAATTTACACGTTCAAGGAGGTAAAAAGGAATGGGAATTAAGATCGCACTTGCGGGAAACCCGAACTGCGGTAAAAACTACAATGTTTAACGCATTGACCGGCGCAAACCAGTATGTTGGTAACTGGCCAGGTGTTACGGTAGAAAAAAAAAGAGGAAAATTAAAAAAAAAAGAAAAAGAACGATGACATCATCGTAACAGACCTTCCGGGTATCTATTCTCTTTCGCCATATACACTGGAAGAAGTAGTCAGTCGTGATTATATCTTAAATGATGATCCGGATGTTATCATCGATCTTGTAGATGCAACGAATATCGAGCGTAACCTGTATCTTACAACACAGCTGATCGAGACAGGTGTTCCGGTGGTTATTGCACTGAACATGACAGACCTTCTGGAGAAGAGGAATCAAGATCGATACAAAGAGACTTTCTATGTTGTTAGACTGCCCGATTGTTGAGACTTCTGCCCTGAAACAGACAGGACTGGATGCGCTGGTTGAGACAGCAATCAAAGTGGCTAAAAAAGAAGTTGATCTTCCAAGAGAAATCTTCTCTAAAGAAATGGAAGCAGCAGTTGCAGACGTAAAAGGGGTTCTCCCGGATACAATCTCAGAAGACAAGAAGAGATGGTATGCAGTGAAATTCCTTGAGAACGACAGCAAGGTTGTAGAAAGCATGAATCTTTCTGCAGCAGCAAAAGCAGCAGTTGATAAAGACAGAAAAGAACTTGAGACAAAACATGACGATGATATGGAAAGTATCGTAACCGATGAACGTTATAAATTCATTCAGAAGATCGTTGAGACAACAGTTAAAAAAGGAAAAGACAAATTAACAACATCCGATAAGATCGACCGGATCGTTACAAACCGTATCCTCGGTATCCCGATCTTTATCGCAGTTATGTTCGTTGTTTACTACATCTCCGTAACCACGATCGGTACGATTGTAACAGACTGGACAAATGATACATTCGTAGGTGCAATTCAGGATATCGCTTCAAAAGGACTTGAAGCAGCCGGCGTAAGCAGCGTGATCGAAGGATTGGTAGTTGATGGTATCATCGGCGGTATCGGAGCCGTACTTGGTTTCGTACCTCAGATGGCAATCCTGTTCCTGTTTTTGTCTATCCTGGAAGACTGCGGTTACATGGTTCGTATTGCCTTTGTCATGGACCGGGTGTTCCGTCATTTCGGTCTGTCCGGTAAGAGCTTCATTCCATTACTGATTTCTTCAGGATGTGGAATTCCTGGTATCATGGCATCCAAGACGATCGAACAAGACAACGACAGAAGACTGACGATCATGACAGCAACCTTTATCCCCTGCGGCGCGAAGCTTCCTGTTATCGCACTGATGGGCGGCGTAATGGCAAGCTGGGCAACCGGCAGCTATGAAGCAGGCGGATTTATGGCGCCAATCATGTATTTTGTAGGTATCGTAGCAGTATTAGTAGCAGCAATCATCCTGAAGAAGACAAAACCATTCTCAGGAAAACCGGCACCATTCGTTATGGAGCTTCCACAGTATCACGTTCCACAGGCTAAGACAGTTCTTCTTCATGTATGGGAAAGACTGAAAGGCTTTATCATCAAAGCCGGAACGATCCTGTTCCTTGCATGTGTAGTTATGTGGTTCCTTGGTGGATTCGGATTTACGAACGGTGGATTCGGACTTGTAGATGACAGTGCAGACAGTTTACTTGCAGTAATCGGCGGATTTATTGCACCAATCTTTGCACCACTTGGATTCGGAGAGTGGCAGCCGGTGGCAGCTTCTCTGTCCGGATTTACAGCAAAAGAAGCAATCGTTTCAACAATGGGTGTACTTGCGAACGTAGCAGAGAGCCAGTCAGAAGATACTGTAACAGTAGCTCAGGCTATCCAGAACTGGTTCCCGACAGCAGTAGCAGCATTTTCTTTCCTGCTGTTCAACCTGTTGGATTCCCCTTGTCTGGCAGCCATAGCAACGATGGCACAGCAGATGCAGTCTAAGAAATGGTTCTGGTTTGCAATTCTCTTCCAGAACATTTTTGCTTATGTTGTAACACTTTGTGTATACCAGATTGGTACATTAGTAACCGGCGGCGGATTTGCTTTAAGATGCGGTATAGCGTTACAGCGCGTGTAAAAATGAAACAGGATTCCTGATAGCATTCCAAAAGAAAATCTGCTATAATAACAGCGTCGGCAGCAAAGAAATTTGGCGGTCGGCGCTGTTTTTCATTCATGACAATAGAATGCTCGCAGAGCGTGCATTCTACTGTTTCAACGAAGGCAGCGCTGATTTCGATCTGCAGATTTTCAGGGGAGGAAAGCTCCGATTCGAAATACAAGAGGTAAGTAAGGAGGGCTATGCCCTATGATGGTTTCCACAAAGGGAAGATACGCGCTTCGGGTCATGCTGGATCTGGCGATGCAGAAGCAGGAGGAGTATGTTTCCCTGAATGATATTGCACAGCGGCAGAAGATTTCGATGAAATATCTGGAATCGATTGTCGGTATGCTCAACAAGGCGGGACTTCTGCAGAGCAGAAGAGGGAAAGACGGAGGCTACCGGATGGCACGCAGACCGGAGGAATACCCGGTCAGCGAGATTTTGAAGCTGACAGAAGGGACGCTCGCACCGGTTTCCTGCATGGACGGGGAAGGCTGCGGCCCGGAGTGCGAGCTTCTGGCGAACTGCCTGACCAGACCGATGTGGAATCGACTGGACGAAATTATAGACGAATATCTTTCCAGCGTATCGATCCAGGATCTGCTGGATGGGAGGTGTTGACACTGCGCCGGAAATGGAAAGGATGACGGACATGCGCGTATATGCGGATCAGGCTGCAACCACCAGCCTGAGTAAAACAGCCCTGGAGGCGATGCTGCCCTGGATGACAGAAAACTTCGGCAACCCGTCCGCCCTGTATGAAGAGGGGCGGACAGCGCGGGACGCAGTCGAGACAGCGCGGGAGAAAATCGCGCATCTGCTGCATGCGAAGGCGAAGGAAATTTATTTTACCTCCGGCGGTACGGAGGCAGATAACTGGGCGCTGCAGATGGCGGCAGCAGCCGGGGCACGGATCGGCAAAAAGCATATTATCGTATCGGCAATCGAGCACCATGCGGTGTTAAACCCGGCGAAGTCGCTGGAACGGCAGGGGTTTCGGGTGACGTATCTGCCGGTAACGCCGGAAGGGTTGGTTTTGCCCGAAGCGCTGGAAGCTGCGATCTGCCCGGATACAGCACTGGTAAGCGTAATGTATGCCAACAATGAAGTCGGCACGATTCAGCCGGTAGAAGAGCTTGCGGAGATCTGCAGGATGCACGGCGTGTGGTTTCATACGGATGCAGTGCAGGCAGCAGGTCATGTGGAAATCGACCTGACAAAGCTGCAGGCGGATTTTCTGTCTGTCTCGGCACATAAATTCCACGGTCCGAAAGGCTGCGGATTTTTGTATGTGAAAAACGGGTTCCGGACCGAGAGTCTGTTGGAGGGCGGCGCGCAGGAAAAAGGTAAGCGCGCCGGAACCGAAAATGTTCCCGGCATCGTGGGCATGGCGGCGGCTCTGGAGGAGAGTCTGATAAACCGCGACAAAAAAGATACCTTCGTGCTGGAGCTGCGCAGACAGGTCGCAGAGCGCCTGCTTTCCATCGAAGGGAGCCATTTAAACGGCTGTGGGGTCATGGAGGGCGGTGAAGGTGCAGCAGCGGGCACCGATGCTGCGGTACGACATGCAGGTACTGCTGTCTCCCGTGCCGACCGGCTGTGCGGCAACTTAAATATCAGCTTCGACGGCATCGAGGCAGAAGCTCTTCTTCTGTACCTCGACATGAAGGGCGTCTCCGTTTCGGCGGGCGCGGCGTGCTCGGCGGGCGCACTGGAGCCGAGCCATGTGCTGACAGCGATGGGCATATCGCCGGAGCTTGCAAAAGGCACGATCCGCATCAGCCTGGATGAGACGAACACACAGGCGGACGCAGAATTCCTGATGGAGGTCATCCCGGACGCGGTTGCGCGCCTGCGAAGCATGGTATAAAGATTTTCGAACGGGCAGATTCGACAAAAATCTGCCCGCTTTTCATGGTAAAAACAGACGAAAATCATTTTTGTCAGATTTTGATTTTCCTTTTAAAAAAATCGGGGGTATAATAAAAGTGTAGTGTTTTGGGCGGCTGAAACCATGGCAGCTGTCGTTTTTTAAAGAAAGTTGAGGGTATCTATGTTTGAGAAAGGAGATCTGGTTACTTACGGATGCAAGGGCGTCTGTGAAGTTAAGAACATTACTACGCTGAACCTGGAGGGAATTCCCAAAGACCGTCTGTATTATGAGATGCAGTCCATGGTCAACGCCGGCAGCAGGATTTTTTCTCCCGTCGGACAGGAGGAAAAAAATGCGATGCGCGCGGTGCTGACAAAGGAAGAAGCAGAGGAGCTTTTGGGACAGCTGCCGGAGTGCAGACTGTGCTGGGAGAAGGATGAAAGACGGCGAGAGGAGACCTACCGCAGGATTATCAATCACAGCGATGCAAGAGGAATGCTCTGTATGATCCGCACAATTACGGATTACGGCAGGGAGCGAGTGCTGGAGGGGCGCAGGATGCCCGCGATGGACGGCCGCTATTTGAAAGCCGCGGAGGATAATCTTTATGCAGAGCTGTCGATTGCCATGGAGATACCGCGCAGCGCCCTCAAAGAATATATGGCGGCACGGATGGGAGAATTAAGCGGAGCGCTGCAGGCGCTTTGAAATATGTAAGAAGATGCGGCTGCAGGAACGTAACAGAAATTACGGATTGACAGTGTATAACGGCTGCAGTCTGTGGAAATACTGATAAGGACAGGAAAGTAAGCAGTGCTTACGGATCAAAAGAGGACGATTTCGGTCAGAAGAACCGGTATCGTCTTTTTTTATCGTATAGGAAACTATGCTTCTATACGATAAAAAAGCTCTACGAGGATGCGCACTCGGCACAGGGGTAGATGGTTGCCAAAGCAACCGCGCCTCGGCGCGAGAATGCGCCAAGGCACATTCTTTTTTCGTCGCTCCGGTTCTTTCGAAATTTTATAAAAAAGCACTTGATTTTCGAAAAGAGTTCTGGTAGACTAAGCGTAGTTAGGAAAGGCTAACTAAAAAGGAATAAATCATGGTTATCTCCATCCGCCGTGCGCTGCTGACACACGGCGGGTGGCCCTTTTGGGAAACTGTAAGGAAGGAGACTAGTGTGAAAAATAAGCGTAATCGCTTATTTTTCTCACACAGCTATTTGTGCCGCAGGCGTCACAAAGTAGCTAGGATCGCAGAGCAGAACTGGAAGTTCTGCTCGCGGTTCCTTCGGCGCAAAGCGCCTGCGGAATGGAGGTTAAAATGGCAAATCTGACCATTGAAAAAGTAATCGGGAGAGAAATTATTGATTCCAGAGGTAATCCGACTGTTGAGGCAGAAGTTGTTTTAACGGACGGAACCGTAGGAAGAGGCATGGCACCCAGTGGAGCTTCTACCGGCGAGTTCGAAGCGCTGGAGCTGCGTGATCAGGATAAATCCCGATTTGGCGGCAAGGGTGTTTTAAAAGCCGTCAACAATATCAATACTGTAATCAACGATGTACTCTGTGGAGTAGATGCATTTGACACTTATAAAGTAGATGCTGCGATGATCGAAGCAGACGGAACAGAGGATAAATCCAAACTTGGTGCGAATGCGATTCTGGCAGTATCCATCGCAGCTGCAAGAGCGGCAGCACAGTCCTTAAATATTCCGCTGTACCGTTTCCTGGGCGGCGCAAACGGAAATCGGCTTCCTGTTCCGATGATGAACATCTTAAACGGCGGCGCGCATGCAGCCAATACGGTGGATGTGCAGGAGTTCATGATTATGCCGGTTGGCGCAAAGAGCTTTTCCGAAGGACTTCGCTGGTGTACAGAAGTATTTCATGCACTGCAGGCTTTGTTAAAGTCCAGAGGCCTTGCAACCTCCGTTGGCGATGAGGGCGGTTTCGCACCGAACCTTGGCAGCGACGAAGAAGCAATCGAAGTTATTCTGGAAGCGATCAAGAAGGCAGGTTACGAGCCGGGAACCGATTTCGTTCTGGCAATGGATGCAGCTTCCAGTGAATGGAAAGGCAGCAGGAAGGGGGAATATGTGCTTCCGAAGGCTGGCACGAAGTTCACCTCCGAAGAACTGGTTGCACACTGGAAAAAGCTGTGTGAGAAATATCCGATCGCTTCGATTGAAGATGGTCTGGACGAAGAGGACTGGGAAGGCTGGAAGCATATGACAGCAGAACTTGGTGACAAAGTACAGTTAGTCGGTGATGACCTGTTTGTTACCAATACAAAGCGTCTGCAGAAGGGGATTGACCTTGGTTGCGGCAATGCGATTCTGATCAAGTTAAATCAGATCGGCAGCGTATCCGAAACCCTGGAAGCGATCAAGCTGGCACACGAGGCAGGTTATTGTGCAATCACCTCCCACCGTTCCGGCGAGACAGAGGACACCACAATCGCAGACCTGGCGGTTGCATTGAATACCTGCCAAATCAAGACCGGCGCACCCAGCAGAAGTGAACGTGTTGCAAAATACAACCAGCTGCTGCGAATCGAAGAAGAGCTTGGCAAGGCTGCCTGCTATCCTGGGAAGGCGGCTTTCGGCAGATAAAAAGCTGACATCTGAGAGGTACTACGATGAGTCAACAGGCATTTTGGCTGTTTCTGAAAATGGATAAGCGGAATCTGTTCGTACAGATGGCACTCCAGTGCGCACCGGTGCTGGCGGGAATCAAGGTTTCCAATCTTCTGATCATCGAGGAAAGATACTGGAAGGAACTGTGTTTTCTGCTGCGCAATTCCGGACTGTGTGCCAGAAAGCTGTACCGCTGCAGAGATAAGATTACTCTGTTGCTGTACCGCAGAGAAGAACTGGAGCAATGGGTAAAAACGGTACAGGTCGAAGCCCTTTTAAAAGAGATCGGCTACGACAGCGTGGAGCTGCACCGGATTTTCAGAAAACTGGAACAGCGGATCGGCGGGCACGGAAACGGTGAAATGCCTTTTCCTCATGAGCTGGGGCTGCTGCTGGGATATCCGGCAGAGGACGTCCGGGGCTTTATGGGGATCGGATATAAAAAGTGTCTTTATACAGGCTATTGGAAGGTCTACGAGAAGGCGGAGGAAAAGATCGCACTGTTTTCGGAATACGACAGAGCGATGGAGCTAGCGCTTTCTATGGCGTATGGAAGACAGAATATTTTAAAATTAAAAGAAGTTTTTGAAGCCGACAGCCGGGAGAAAAAGCTGGCTGTCTGAATACGAGAGGAGTAGGAAAATGAGCAAGGTATCCGTAGTATACTGGTCCCAGTCCGGCAACACACAGGCGATGGCAGAGGCTGTTGCAGCCGGCATCACAGAAGCAGGAAAAGAGGCAGAGGTTGTTTATGTTTCAGACGTAAACGTTGCAGATTTAACTGCAGAAAAAGCATTTGCATTGGGCTGCCCCGCAATGGGCGCAGAAGTTCTGGAAGAGGGCGAGTTCGAGCCTTTCATGGAGAGCATTGACGGCTCCATCTCCGGCAAGACCATCGCACTGTTTGGTTCCTACGGATGGGGCGACGGACAGTGGATGCGCGAGTGGGCAGAGCGCGTGACCGGTGAAGGCGCAACCGTAGTAAACGGCGAGGGCTTAATCTGCCAGGAGACACCGGACGATGCAATGATTGAGGAGTGCAAAAATCTCGGCAAGGCGCTGGCTGCAAACGCCTGAGAACTTTAAAACAAAAAGATTCTCCATACTTTCCTGTTTGATAAATTTTTGACACAGCAAAAGGACAGTTACCATGAAGGATAGCTGTCCTTTTGTTGTACTATGACAGATAAAGAAGGTGCTTTGGCAGATTCTCGCGCCGAGGCGCGGTTGCTTTGGCAACCATCTACCTATGCGCCGAGTACACATCCTATTGTCAGGAATAAAAAAAGACATCACCCTGCGGGAATGCCTTTTTCGATGGATGTTCGCTGCTTCGAACAACAGAATATGCACTTTGGAAAAAGATTATTGTTTATCGCGGTTTTCCAGAACGTGTTTTTTGATTGCGGCGAAGCTTTCCGGGCTGATGACATGCTCCATGCGGCAGGCATCACTGACGGCTGTCCCGGGATCGACGCCGAGCTGAATCAGCCAGCCGGAAATCAGTTCATGACGTTCATAAATCATTTCAGCAATCTGACGGCCGGTATCGGTCAGATAGATAAACCCTTCTTTGGTTACGGTAATATGGTTCTTTTCGCGTAGGTTCTTCATAGCGACACTGACGCTGGATTTTTTGAAGCCGAGTTCTTCTGCGATATCTACAGAGCGGACAACTGGATGGGTCTTGCTCAGGACAAGGATCGTTTCCAGATAGTTTTCCGCGGATTCATTTACTGCCATGGGATCACATTCCTTTCTGATGCTGTGCGCCTGCAACAGCATTTATAATAGTATAGCATGGATTTGTACGGTATTCAATTGAAAAAAAAGAAAACAGGACGAAAAAGATCTGTGAGGAAAGAATAAAATTTTGCAAAAGTACAAAAATAGACTGGGAAAAAATGGTCTCTTATGGTAATATTGAATATATTACAAGAATAAACACAGGGGGAAGATTTCATGGCAAAAGAAATGATTGCAATGCTGCTTGCAGGCGGACAGGGGCTCGCGTCTGTATGCATTGACCCAGAGACTTGCAAAGCCTGCCGTTCCGTTTGGTGGAAAGTACCGGATTATCGATTTCCCGCTTTCCAATTGTGTCAATTCCGGGATTGATACAGTAGGCATTCTGACACAGTATCAGCCTATGGTGCTGAACGAATATATTGGAAACGGACAGCCCTGGGATTTGGACCGCTTAATTGGAGGCGTGCATGTTTTGCCGCCTTATCAGAAGGCATCCGGATCCGACTGGTATAAGGGAACAGCTAACGCAATCTATCAGAACATCCCGTTTATCGAGCGCTATAATCCCAAATACGTCATCATCCTGTCCGGCGACCAGATTTGCAAACAGGACTACAGCGATTTTTTACGCTTCCATAAAGAAAAGGGCGCAGAATTTTCCGTTGCTGTTATGGAAGTACCGTGGGAAGAGGCATCTCGTTTCGGTTTGATGGTAACGGACGAAAACGACAAGATCACCGCATTCCAGGAAAAACCCAAGGAACCTAAGTCAAATCTTGCGTCGATGGGAATCTACATTTTCAACTGGGATGTTTTAAAGAAATATCTGATCGAGGATGAGGCGGATCCGGAATCTGAAAACGATTTCGGCAAAAACGTCATTCCGAGCCTGCTGCGTGATGGCAGAGATATGTACGCTTATCATTTCAGCGGCTACTGGAAAGACGTCGGAACCATCAGCTCTCTCTGGGAAGCAAACATGGAGGTCCTCGATCCGGAGCACAGCGGCATTGACTTATTTGAGGATGACTGGAAAATCTACAGTCGAAACAGTGGGAAAACCGGTCACAGAATTTTGGATACCGGCGTTGTGGAAAATTCCATGGTGACGGACGGCTGCAGGATCGCAGGACATGTCAAGCATTCGATCCTGTTCTCCGGTGTATCGGTAGAAGAGGGCGCTGAGATCGAAGATGCAGTTGTAATGGGAGGCACCGTCATCAAAAAGGGCGCATCCGTCAAACACTGTATTGTTGCAGAAAATGTCGTGATCGGCGAAAACGCGGTTGTAGGGGAGATGCCGAAAGACGGCGCAGGCAGCGTTGCAACCATCGGTTCCGGTGTTTATATCGGAGACGGCGCAAAGGTCGGCCCTGCAGCGATGATCGATCAAAATGTAAAGGATGGTGAAGAACAATGGTAAACTCCAATGCGAACGCGCTGGGAATTATTTTCCCCAACAGCTATGATGGTCTGATTCCGGAGCTTGTCACGGAGCGTCTGATGGCTTCCATTCCCTTTGCAGGCCGTTACCGTATGGTAGACTTTATTTTATCAAGCATGGTGAACTGCGGAATCGACAATGTTTCTCTGATCGTCCGTAAAAATTATCACTCTCTGATGGATCATCTCGGCTCCGGCAGAGAATGGGATTTAACCCGTAAATACGGCGGACTCAATATCGTGCCTCCGTTTGCTTCCAATACCGTGAAAGTATACAACGGAAGAATCGAAGCATTGGCGAGCATTCTGGATATGTTAAAGGATGCGAGAGAAAAATATGTCGTGATGTCTGACGCTAACCTTGCGGTAAACTTCGATTTTACAGCGATGCTGGAGCAGCATATCGAAAGCGGTGCGGATGTGACGATCGCATATAAGAAGCAGGAAATTCCCGTCGGAATGAAAAAGCCGTTTGATATTACAAAGGATCTGTACTACACGTTTGAACTGGACGATGACGGCAGAATCCGTCAGCTGCGGATCAATCCGGAGGACGAGGGAGTTCAGAACCTTTCCATGAACATTTACATCATTGAAAGGGAATTTCTGGTACATATGATCAGCGAAGCCTATAGTAAGGGCATGGTTTATTTTGACCGTGATCTGCTGGCACCGAACCTGGAGCGTCTGAATGTCAGAGGCTTTGAATTTAATGGCTATCTGGCGCGCATCAGTGATATCAAGAGCTATTTCGATGAGAATATGAAGCTGTTAGAGGATGAAAATCTGGACGGTCTGTTTGGCGGCAACCCGATCTACACCAAGATTCGTGACGACAACCCGACCCGTTACATTCAGGGCTCCAAAGCGAAGAACATCATGTCCGCAGACGGTTGCATCATCGAAGGCGAAGTGGAGAACAGTATTCTGTTCCGTGGCGTCAGAATTGCGAAGGGTGCTAAGGTGAAAAACTGCGTCCTGATGCAGGATACCATCGTTGGCGAGGGTGCTAATGTAGAATATGTCATTACGGACAAAAACGTAACGATTTCAGCAGGAAAGGAAATCAAGGGAGCAGACAGCTTCCCTGTATATGTAGCAAAGTATCGCAGTGTATAAATGGAGGATTCCTATGGAAGCTTTCCGGATATGGCTGCAGGAGGAGCCGACGCTGTTTTTAGGAGCAGCGGCGGCTCTGATGCTTATGAGCGGCAGCCTTTATGAGAGGCAGAGAGAACATAAAACAACACAGACATTGATGTTAAAAGGCGGGACGACGCTGATTGCAGCGCTTGTCGCGGGCGCAGCGGTATGGCAGCAGAACAGCCTGGCAGCATGCTTTGTGCTGGCAGCGACGCTTTGCTGTGCGGTCGCGGACGTCTTGCTGGAACAGATTTTTAATTTCGGCGCGTGCGTGTTTGCATTGGGGCATATCTGCTATCTGGCGGCGTATTTTTCCGAAGCGCATTTTAGCATCGCTACAGCGGTCAGCTTTGTTATTCTGCTGGCGGGGATGTACCTGATACACCGAAAACATACCATCGGAAAAAGCGGCAGGGAGATTTTGTCTGTTGTGGCCTATGGGCTGGTTCTGAGTGCGATGACGGCGGGCGCGATTAACTATTGCCTACAGCAGAGAGGTTTTGGCAGCATGCTCACGGCTTTTGGCGCGGTTGGATTTTTCATTTCAGACAATATTCTGATCTGGCGGCTGCTAAGCGGCTACGAAAGCCGCCTGCAGGGCGCGGTGCTGCTGCTGTTTTATTACGGCGGTGTCTTTTTGATTGCGGCAGGGCAGGTAGTTGGATAAAAATAACGTTTACTTTACGTGTATTTTTTTGTATGATAGGTTACAGCGTGAAAGCAGAAATTCCTCTGTGCAGGAGGCATCTATGGTGGAAAGGGCGCTGGCAAAAACAGAGGCAGCAGATAGGATCGAAAATGGAGTTTGAACATTATATCCAGCAGGGACAGCAGAAGCTGCGCTGCGGCTACACCACAGGAACGTGTGCGGCGCTGGCGGGAAAGGCTGCCGTCCGGATGCTGCTTGGCGGACAAAAAACAGAAGAAATTTCCGTCCTGACGCCGAAGGGGCTTTGGGTCACGACGGCGGTGGAAGAAATTCAAAGCGGCGACGGCTGGGTCAGCTGTGGCGTGCGCAAGGACGCAGGAGACGATATCGATGTCACCGCGCAGTCTCTGATCTGTGTCAAAGCAAAAAAAACGGCGGGAACCAAGATCGTTATCGACGGAGGCATCGGCGTCGGCAGGGTGACAAAGCCAGGGCTGGAACAGCCGGTCGGCGCAGCGGCGATCAATTCTGTCCCGCGGCGGATGATTTTACAGGAGGCGGAGGCAGAGTGCCTGGACGCAGGCTATGAGGGCGGACTTTTGCTGACGGTATTTGTGCCGGACGGGGAAGCGCTTGCCAAAAAGACCTTCAATCCGCAGCTTGGCATCCAGGGCGGAATATCGATTCTCGGAACGACCGGAATTGTTGAGCCGAAAAGCGTGCAGGCGCTTGTGGATACCATCGGTCTGGAAATACGTCAGCGAAGGGCATTGGGAGAAGAGGCACTTTTACTGACACCGGGCAATTACGGCATGGAATTTTTAAAGGATCGACCAGAATTTGCCTCCATGACGCCGGTACAATGTTCTAATTATATCGGAGAAGCCTTCGATTTTGCAGTCAGCAGCGGATTTTCAAAGGTCATATTGGTGGGGCACATTGGCAAGCTTGTCAAGCTGGCGGGTGGTATTATGAATACGCATTCCAGGGTCGCAGACTGCCGGTGTGAGCTGTTCGCCGCCCATGCCGCACTGGCGGGCGTAAGCCGGGATGCGATCGGCAGACTGATGGAGGCTGCGACGACGGACGCCTGTCTGGAAATTCTGGATGAGGAAGGTAAAAAAGAAGCGGTCATGCAGAGTCTGATGAAAAAGATCGGACAGCATGCAGCGCACCGGCTGGGCGGTACGGTGGAAGTTACGGTTCTGGTGTTCAGCAATCGGTTTGGAGTGTTAGGAGAAACTCAGTGTCAGGAAACATAAAGGGGATTTTTTACGGAGTGAGCACGGGTCCGGGAGATCCGGAGCTGATGACGGTCAAGGCGGTACGCATTTTGAAGGAAGCAGACGTCATCGCAGCGGCACGTGTGATGGGAAAACAGGAAACCGCGCTGGAAATTGCAAAGCAGGCGGTCGGACTGGACGACAAAAGATTTTGTCGCTTCCTTTTTCCATGTCCGGGAAAAGGGAAGCAGAAAAAAAAAAAAAAAGAACATGAAAACAGTATCCGACAGATCGAAGCACTTTTTAGAAACCGGGAAAAAATGTGGCGATGCCGGTACTGGGAGATGTATCCGTCTATGCGACATGGCAGTATCTGGCAGAAGAAATTCAGGCAGACGGCTATCAGACAGTCATGATACCGGGCGTGACGAGCTTCTGTGCGGCGGCGGCTGCAGCGAATACGGGGCTGACGCAGCGCGATCTGCCGCTCCATATTGTTCCGGCTTCCTATGGAAATCTGGAAAAGCAGATGCAGCCGGAGGGCAACTATGTACTGATGAAAGCCGGGAAATGTATGGATGAAATCCACAGGGTGCTGGAGACAAAACCCGGCGTGCGGGAGGTTTTCAGCATAAAAAACTGCGGTCTGCCGGGAGAAGTCGTCAAGTATGGTCTTTTGGAAAACGAGGCTTATGGATATTTCACAACTGTGATTGTAAAGGAGTAAAGAAGTGGTTCATTTTGTTGGGGCAGGCTGCGGCGCACCGGATCTGATCACACTGCGGGGACGCAGGCTTCTGGAAGAAGCGGATGTTATTGTTTATGCGGGCAGCCTGGTCAATCCGGCACTGCTCGGGTTTGCAAAAAAAGATTGCAGAATTTACAACAGCGCGCAGATGACGCTGGAAGAAGTGATTGCCGTCATGGAAGAGGCGGAAAGCAGACAGCAGATGACAGTGCGGCTGCATACGGGTGACCCGAGCCTGTACGGGGCAATTCGAGAGCAGATCGACTGCCTGAAAGAGCAGGAGATTTCTTACGATGTGACGCCTGGCGTTTCGAGCTTCTGTGGTGCTGCAGCAGCTCTGGATGCAGAATACACGCTGCCGGGCATTACGCAGAGCGTGATCATTACCCGGATGGCGGGGCGGACGCCGGTGCCGGAAGCAGAGTCGATCGCCTCCCTTGCGGCGCACGGCTGCGCGATGGTCATTTTCCTGAGCGCCGGGATGCTGGAGGGACTACAGCGCGAGCTGTTAAAGGGCGCTTACACGGAGCAGACACCGGCAGCGATTGTATACAAAGCAAGCTGGCCGGAAGAGCGTACGCTGCGCTGTCCGCTGGGAAAACTTGCCCGGTGCGGGAAAGAAGCTGGCATATCCAAAACAGCGCTTGTAATGGTCGGAAATTTCCTCGGGGATGTTTATGACAGATCGTGTCTGTATGACCCGGCGTTTACGACAGAGTACCGGCAGGGAACAGATACGGAAGGAAACGCAAATGAGTAATCATATCATCTGTTTCAGCCCAAGTGGCGCAACGCTCGGGCTGAGGATTCTGGCGGGAGAGGATGTCTTTGCTGCAGACTGGGAGCTTACACAGTGTTTCGGAGCAGATCACGAAAGCCTGTCGGACTGGACAAAGCGGGTTTTTCAGCCGGGCAACAATCTACTTTTTATCGGTGCTGCAGGAATTGCCGTGCGCGCGATCGCGCCTTATGTCCGGGAAAAACAAAGCGATCCGGCTGTAGTTGTGATGGATGAAAAGGCAAACTGGTGCATCCCGATTTTGTCCGGGCATCTCGGCGGAGCAAATCTTCTTGCCAATAACTTGCGAAAATGACAGGCGCGCAGGCGGCGATTACGACGGCAACAGATGTGCGGGGCGTCTGGGCGGTGGACAGCTGGGCGAAACAGGAAGGGCTGACGGTTGCAAATCCTTCCGGAATTAAAGAAATTTCTGCAGGGCTTTTGCAGGGACAGACCAAAAAGCTGTTCAGCGAATTTCCCATTTCCGGGAAGCTGCCGGAGGGGCTTGTTTTTTCCGATGCAGCGTCTTGCGATATTTATATCGGAATCCACAGGCTGACAGACCGAAAGCAGGAGCCTCTTTATCTGATTCCTGCAGCGCTGATCGCAGGAATCGGATGCCGGAAAGGTGCACAGCGGGAACAGCTGGATGCGCTGTTTGAGGAAGTGCTGGAGCAGAACAATGTCTGGCAGCAGGCGGTTCAGAAAATATGCAGCATTGACTTAAAAAAAGAGGAACCGGGGCTGCTTTTATTTTGTGCAGAACATGGTATTTTGCTGGAAACCTACGATGCGGAAACGCTCCGAAACCTGGACGGGGAGTTTACCGCATCGGCATTTGTCAGTCAGGTGACGGGCGTGGACAATGTCTGTGAACGGAGTGCCATGGCGGGCAGCCAAAATGGGAAAATTTTGATTTCCAAAATGGCGAAAAACGGCGTGACAGCAGCCTTTGTACTGGATGAGGTCAAAATTTCCTTCTAAAGCGAATGGTATCCTGAAAATTCTATTTTGTGGGAAGAAATTTCAGGATAGTTGTATGCAGTGAAATATCGATTGACGGAGAGAAAAACGATGAAACGTCTTTTTGTAGTAGGGCTTGGGCCTGGCGGCAGGGATGGTATGACGCTAGAGGCAAAAAAAGCGCTGGAACAGTCAGAAGTAATCTGTGGCTATACCGCCTATGCGGATTTAATCCGGGAAGATTATCCGGAGAAGGAATATCTGGTCAGCGGTATGACAAAAGAAGTCGAACGCTGTCATATGGCGCTTTTGGCAGCGCAGGACGGAAAAACGACGGCAATGATCTGCAGCGGGGATGCAGGCGTGTACGGAATGGCAGGGCTTGTACTGTCGTTGGCAGAAAAGTATCCGGAGACGGAGGTTGTGATCGTTGCGGGCGTGACAGCGGCGCTTTCCGGGGCAGCTCGGCTGGGCGCACCGCTGATGAACGATTTTGCCGTGATTTCCCTGTCCGACCTTCTGACGCCAAAGGACGTGATCGAGAAGCGGCTCCGTGCGGCGGCAGCGGGAGATTTTTCCATTTGTCTGTACAATCCGTCGAGCAAAAAGCGGGCGGACTATTTAAGCTGGGCGTGCCGGATTGTATCCGAGTATTATGCACCGGATACGCCCTGTGGCTGGGTGCGGATGATCGGAAGGCAGGATGAAGAGAAGAAAACCTGTACGCTGCAGGAGCTTACCAAAGAGCAGGTGGATATGTTTACGACGGTCTTTATCGGCAGCAGCAGGACAAGCTTCCAAAACGGTCTGTTGGTAACAAAGCGCGGCTATGAAAAGCGGGTGGCGGTCAATCGGGCAGGCGGAAAGGAAAAGCTCAGAATCCTGCTGTTTGGCGGAACAACGGAGGGCAGAGAGCTGGCACAACGTCTGTTGACTCTTCCAGTCATTTTTAAAGTCAGTGTAGCAACTCCATATGGAGAGGAACTGCTGCAGGATCTGCCGCAGGCAACGATTCTGGCAGGGCGGATGAATCGGACACAGATGGAGCAGGAGATGGAAAAAGGCTATGATCTTGTGATTGATGCGACCCATCCCTATGCGGCAGAGGTGAGCGAAAATATCCGTCAGGCGGCGCAGCAGGAGCAAATCCGTCTGCTTCGGGTTTGCCGCAGAGCTTCAAAGGTCGGCAGTGACTGTTACTGGGTGCAGGATGCAAAGGAAGCGGCAGGACTGTTGCAGACGCTTTCTGGAAATATCCTGCTGACGACGGGCAGCAAGGAGCTTGCAGCGTTTGAAGGCGTGGAAAAAGAGCGGCTCTATGTGCGGGTGCTTCCCTCCAAAGAAGCGCTTGATCTGTGCGAAAAGGCTCAGATTCCGCACAGCCACATTCTTGCGCTGCAGGGACCCTTCACAACTGCGTTAAATATTGCGCTGATGGAGCAGTACCATATCGGCATCCTCGTGACGAAGGATGGCGGCAAAAAAGGTGGCTTTCTGGAAAAACAGGAGGCTGCGCGTCTGCAGAAGGCTGCGCTTGTCGTGATTGGCAGACCGACGCAGGAAGAAGGGTATTCTGTAGAAGAAGCCTGGAACCTTGTACTGGAGAGCCTGTATGCAAAAGGAGGCGCTGTGGAATGAGAAAACTGACAGTCGTTGGAATGGGACCCGGCAGCCAGTCCTGCCTGACACTGGAAGCGTTGGAAGCGTTACGCAAAGCAGACCTGATTGTCGGGGCAGGGCGCCTGCTTGAAACACTTCCGGAGGGATGCTCGAAGAATCGGAAAATAGCGGTTTCCGCCCAGGCGGTCTGTGATGCAGTGTATGGCTCTGACAGCAGCCTTCCCTGCGTGGTCTGTACCGGGGACACCGGCTGTTACAGCCTTTGTACCGGGCTTGGAAAATACTGGGACGGAGAGCTCTCCATTCTGCCCGGGATCGGAAGTATGTCCTATTTGGCTGCGAAACTGCAGCTGCCGTGGCAGGACTGGAAAGTGGTGAGTGCCCACGGAAGAGCCTGTGATCCTGTTGCGGCAGTTACAGAAAATCCGGAAGTATTTTTTTTGACCGGACCGGACAATACGGCGCAGGAACTTTGCAGACAGCTGATGCAGGCGGGATTTGGCGGGTGCCGGGCGTATGTCGGAGAAAAGCTTTCCTATCCGGAAGAACGGATTGTGTCCGGAACAGTTCGGGAAATAGCAGAAAAGATATTTGCGCCACTGGCGGTGCTGGTGGTGAAGCGGGAGAAAACGGCAGACGATATCGGAAACGATACGGTATCTGCGAAAAAGGATTCTGAGAATGCTGTTACGGGATCTTGCTGGCGGGAGCGTGCAAAAACACATGGTCCCGGACTTTTGGATGACTGGTTTGTCCGGGGAGAGGTTCCAATGACAAAACAGGAGGTGCGTGCAGCTGCGCTTGCAAAGCTCGGGGCGGCAGGCGCGAAAGTCCTTTATGATGTCGGTGCAGGAACCGGTTCTGTTTCTGTTGAACTTTCGCTGATGGCAGGACAGGCAGACGTGTATGCGATTGAGTGTGAGGAAAAAGCAGTAGAATTGATTGGGAAGAACCGGGAGCGGTTTGGCTGCGGAAATTTGCATGTGGTTTTTGGAAAAGCGCCGCAGGCATTAGACTCCCTTCCTGCGCCGGACGCTGTGTTTATTGGCGGGACGAAGGGAATCTGCCGGAAATTTTATCCATCCTTTTTGAAAAAAATCCGTCCGTCCGGATCGTTGTGACCGCGATTTTGCTGGAAACAGCACTGCAGGCATGTGAAAGTCTGGAAGCGTTTACCTTAAAGCCGGCAGAAATCATGCAGCTTCAGGTTTCGCGGTCGAAAAAGGCAGGAAAAGGTCATATGCTTTGCGCCAATAATCCGATCTTTTAATCAGTGCCGGAGGATGTGCAGATGAATAGGATTTTATTTGCAGGTCTGTCCAGCGGAAGCGGGAAGACGGCTGTTACCTGTGCGTGCCTGCGGGCACTGCAGAAAAAAGGAATCTCTGCGGCTTCGTTTAAGTGCGGACCGGACTATATCGATCCGATGTTCCATCAGCGTGTGCTCGGCATTCCGGGAGAAAATCTGGATCTGTTTTTTGCAGATGAAAAAACACTGCAGCGCCAGATTGCCTGCTATGAACAGCGGTGTAAAATTGCAGTGCTGGAGGGCGTGATGGGATATTATGACGGTCTGGGCGGCGTGTCGGACCGGGACTCTACATGGGATGTTGCGTGTGCAACAAATACTCCGGTAATTCTTGTTGTGCGTCCGAAAGGTGCGAGCCTGACGATTGCCGCACAAGTTCAGGGAATGCTTTCTTTCCGGAAAAGAAACCAGCTTGCAGGCATTTTGCTCAATGGCTGTTCGGAAAGGATGGCGCGGCTGCTTGCACCGATGCTGGAGGAACAGACCGGGCTGCCGGTTGTTGGTTTTTTGCCCTATGTGGAGGATGCTTCTTTTGAAAGCAGACATCTAGGGCTTGTGACAGCGCAGGAGGTCGGAGCGCTGTCGGAAAAGGTGGACAGGCTGGCAGATGCTTTTTTACAACATGTTGATCTGGAGCAAGTGCTGCGGATCGCAGCGACAGCGGACAGCGTGGCAGAGACAATAAAAAGCGAAGCAGCGTTAAAAAGCCCGGATTGTCCGGATTCTCCACAGTTTCCTGCCTCCGGATAAAGAGTGCCTTCGAATCGGTATTGCACAGGACACAGCGTTTTGTTTTTATTATGAAGAAAACAAAAGAGCGCTGCGGCAACAGGGATTGGAGCTTGTGGAATTTTCGCCGATGGAAGATAAAAAGCTGCCGGAAGGCATCTGCGGATTGTATCTGGGCGGCGGATACCCGGAGCTGCACGCCGGGAAGCTTTCTGAAAACAGTGGGATGCGTCATGCAATTTTTGAGGCGGTCCGTCATGGAATGCCGACGATTGCGGAATGCGGCGGCTTCCTGTATCTGCAAAAGGAACTGGAAGACGCTGACGGACAGGTCTGGGAGATGACAGGCGTTTTGGATGGAAGCGGATTTCGGACGAACCGTCTGCAGCGCTTTGGATACGCAGTCATGACAGCAAAAGAAAATTCCATGCTGTTTGAAAAAGGGGAAAGCATTCCGGTGCATGAATTTCATTACTGGGACTGTACGCAGAACGGGACAGCGTTTGAAATGAAAAAGCCGGTCGGAAACAAAACCTGGGAGGGAAGCGTAGCAGGAAGCAGTCTGTATGCAGGCTTTCCGCATTTATATTTTCTGGCAGAGCCAAAGCTGGCAGAACGGTTTGCCAAGGTAGCGGCAAAATGGCAGGAAAAGCAAAGGGAGAAGGCATTGTGAATTTGGAAAGGTTATCAAATCAGCTGAATCAGATATCGGAGCCGGACAAAAAGGCAGCGTCGGAAGCGAAGCAACGATGGGACAGTGTGGCGAAGCCCCTGGGAAGCCTTGGGCTTTTGGAGGATGCGCTGATTCGGATTGCAGCGCTGACTGGGAGCGCGGACATTGATCTGTCGGTGCGCAGATTGTATCTGATGTGTGCGGATAACGGCGTAGTGGCACAGAACGTCACACAGACCGGAAGCGAAGTGACCGCGCGGATGGCAGACAGCTTTGCCGCCGGAAAAAGCAGCGCCTGCAGGATGGCAAAGGTGGCGAATTGTCAGATAGAGGCGGTCGATCTCGGAATTTTAAATTATCCGGGAAATCCTGGAGTCCGAAACTGTCGGATCGCCAACGGGACGGCGGATATTACACAAAAGCCGGCGATGACAAAGGCAGAGCTGTACCGCTGTATCGAAACGGGAATCGGGCTTGCAAAGTGCGCAAAAGAGGATAGGGTAAAGCTTTTGGTGACCGGAGAAATGGGAATTGGCAATACGACGACGTCCAGCGCGGTTGCTTCGGTTTTGCTTGGCTGTGATCCGTTGCTTGTGACGGGACGCGGTGCAGGCTTGTCTGACAGCGGGCTTTCCCGTAAACTGGAGGCAATAAAAAAAGCGATAAAGCTTCACCACCCGGATCCGGAAGATCCGCTCAGTGTGCTCTCTATGCTTGGCGGGTTCGATATTGCAGGAATGGTCGGCCTCTACCTTGGCGGCGCGCTGTATCAGGTTCCGGTGCTGATTGATGGTGTGATCTCTGCAGTGGCGGCACTTTTGGCGGTAAAAATCTGCCCGGCTTCCAAAAAAAGGCAATGCTGGCAACTCATGTATCTGCGGAACCGGCCGGATGCATGATTCTGGATGCAATCGGTCTGGAACCGATGATCACGGCGGGCATGCGTCTCGGAGAAGGAACCGGTGCGCTGTGCGCAATTCCGATGCTGGATATGGCGTGCAGCGTCTATCAGGGTTCTACATTCGGAGAGCTTTCGATCGAGGCGTATGAAGAGCAGGGCAACCAGCTGTAAGAAAGCAGAAAACGGAAAAGAGGAAGGATATGCTGACATTGATTGTGGGCGGAAGCGCGAGTGGAAAGAGCGCTTTTGCGGAAAATTACGCGATGGAAGCCGGAGAAAACCGTATTTACATCGCAACGATGCAGCCGATGGACAACGAATGTCTGGCACGGATTGAAAAACATCGTGGGATGCGCGCACAGAAAAATTTTCAGACTGTGGAATGTTATACCGGTTTAAAACAGGTGCGCGTTCCGAAAGACAGCGTCGTTTTGCTGGAATGTATGAGCAACCTGACTGCGAATGAAATCTACGCGCCGGAGGGCGTCGGAGAGGATCGGTGCAGCGAAGAAATTCTGGCAGGCGTAAAAGCTCTGGAAAACCAGTGCAGGCATCTGATCATTGTCAGCAACGAAGTGTTCGAGGGCGGGACAAATTATGATCCGTCTACGGTGCGGTATCTGGATATCCTCGGAAAAATCAACCGGGAAATTGCAAAAATGGCGGATGCGGCAGCGGAAATTACAGCAGGGTGTTGGATCTGGCATAAGCAGGGAGGAAAAATCCAATGATTTCGACAGTGATCGTGGCATTTTCGATGTTTTCGGCAATTCCGATGCCGCAGACAGAATGGACAAATAAAAGTATGCGCTATGCGTTGTGCGCGTTCCCGCTGATCGGCGCAGTGATCGGCGCGCTGGTGTGCCTGTGGCGTTTTGTGTGCCTGCGGATGGAGTTTTCGGAATGGATACTGGCGGCGGGAATCTGTGTACTTCCGGTACTTGTGACCGGAGGCATTCATCTGGACGGCTTCTGCGATACGGCAGATGCGCTGGCAAGTCATCAGGATACAGAAAAAAAACTACAGATTTTAAAGGATCCGCATATGGGCGCGTTCGCGGCGATCTGGCTGGTCTGTTATTTTATCGCCCAGCTTGCTCTTGCAGTGGCGGCAGCACAAATGCAGGCAGATCTGACGGCGCTGGCGTTTGGCTATTGTATCAGCAGAAGCCTTTCCGGGCTTGCAGTTGCGAGCTTCCCTCTTGCGAAAAACAGTGGTCTGGCATATACTTTTGCAGAGTACGCGGATAAAAAGAAGGTGCGAACATTTCTTGCTGTCCTGGCAGCAGTCCTTTGTGTCCTTTGCTGTATTTGCTGCGGAAAAAAAGGCATTGGCGTAAGCATTGCCGCAATCGGGACTTTTTTGTATTATCGGTTCCGGCTGATTGGAAAATTCGGCGGTCTGTCGGGGGACCTGGCAGGATGGTTTGTCCAGATGTGCGAACTTTTCATGCTGGCAGCAGTGGTACTGACAGAGTATCTGTAGTGCGGCAGAAAACATCGCAGATGCGATCTTGTAAATGGCGCTGGCGAAGGGTAGTTTTTGCAGGAGAAGGGAAAAAAACAGGCATGATTTATATTTTTGGACCATATGCAGCCGGAAAACGGGAGTATGTCCGGGAAACTTTCGGCTATACGGAAGCAGATTTTTCGACAAAAGCAGAGGATAACTGCAGGGTGCTTTACGATGCACAGCAGCTGGCTTCCAAAGTCGGAAATCGGCCGGAAGAGCTGGAAAAGCTGGCGGAGCAGCTTTGCAGAAAAGAAGTTGTCATCGCAACGGAAATCGGGTGTGGTGTCGTGCCGATAGATGCTGCAGAGCGGGGGGCAAGAGAAGCAGCCGGACGGCTGTCGATTCTGCTTGCAAAACGGGCGCAGAAAGTCATTCGTGTCTGGTGCGGCCTGCCGGAAAGCCTTCGATAACAGCTGTCTGGACCGGCCGGCAACAGGAAGGTGTGGCAGAAATGAGAGGAAAATATGGAGCAGAAGATAGAAATCTGGCTGATCCGTCATGGGAAAACGCCAGAAAATGAGCAGCACCGTTATATCGGGTGGCTGGATTCCTCCCTCGGAAGTGTTGGAAAAGCGGAGCTTATCCGCGCTTCGGAAACCGTTTCCAAAGTATGGGTGACGAACAGACGCAGAACACAGGAAACGGCGCAGATTCTGTTTCCAGGAGCAAAGCAGATCCTTGTACCGGGGCTGGAAGAAATGAATTTCGGCAGTTTTGAAGGAAAAAATTTTGAAGAGATGCAAAATGACAGCGCCTATCGGAGCTGGGTGGAGAGCGGCTGCCTGGATGTCTGTCCGGGCGGGGAGAGCAAAGCAGTTTTTTGCAGCCGCGTCTGCAGCGCTTTTTTGGAGCTGACCCAGGGATGGCAGCAGAAAGAACCGCAGGCAGTTTATCCGGTTGTGGTCCACGGCGGCACGCAGATGGCTCTGTTAGAACAATTCGGAGAACCGAAAAGAAGTTATTATGAAGGACAGACGCAGGCCGGGGACGGCTGGAAGCTTGTCTGGGAAAACGAAAGGCTCTGGATAAAGGGGCAGCTTTCGTTTCGCAGGCAGCAGGAAAAGAGAGGAAAAAGATGAGAATAGCAGCTGCCGTTTTATGCGGCTTTTTCATGGATTTGTGCCTGGGGGATCCGGACTGGATGCCGCACCCGGTTATTTATATGGGAAAAGCAATCAGCGCGCTGGAAAAATTTCTGCGCAGGAAGTTTCCGGATACCCAAAAGGGACTTCTGATGGCGGGAGCAGCCCTGGCAGCGATTCTGCCGCTTGGAAGCTTTCTGATGGCGGCAGCCGCAATTTATCTGGCAGGTCTGGTGCATCCCGTGCTGGCATTTTTGCTGGAAACGCTGTGGTGTTGGCAGGCGCTTGCGGTGAAGGGACTGTATACAGAGAGCATGCGGGTGAAAAAAAAGCTGGAAGAACAGGATCTGCCCGGCGCCAGGAGCGCGGTGGCAAGAATTGTCGGAAGGGATACGCAGAATCTGGACGCAGCGGGAGTTGCAAAGGCTGCGATTGAGACGGTGGCGGAAAATTTTTCGGACGGTGTGGCAGCACCGCTTTTTTATCTGGTGATCGGAGGTGCGCCGTTGGGACTTTGCTATAAAGCGATCAATACGATGGACAGCATGGTCGGCTATAAAAATGACCGGTATCTGTACTTTGGACGCGCGGCAGCAAAGCTGGACGACGTTGCAAACTATATTCCGGCGCGGATTTCAGCTTTTTTGATGATGTTTGCAGCGCTTCTGACCGGACAGAACGCAAAGCATGCGTTTCAGATCTGGAAGCGCGACCGTTACAATCACGCAAGCCCGAATTCCGCCCAGACAGAAAGTGTGGCGGCAGGAGCACTGGACATCCTGCTTGCAGGGGATGCATGGTATTTTGGAAAGCTGGTAAAAAAGCCGACGATTGGAGAGAATCTGCGGACGGTGGAAGCAGCAGATATTATGCGGATTAACCGGATGATGATCACAGCAAGCCTGATCGCGCTCGTGTTGTTTCTGGCGGTCAGATGTGTACTGTGTATATTGTTATAGAATATATAGATGGCTTGCGGAGAATGTGCAGAAGAATGCACAAAAGAAAGCTGTGTAATCTGTGCGCAGGCAGAGGGAGAAAAGAATGGAACTGATTCATGGCGGAGACTGGGCAGGACAAGAGGAGCGTCTGGGAAACCGCAGCATCCGGGATTTTTCTGCAAATGTCAGTCCGCTGGGCGTGCCGGATGGCGTCCGGGAGGCGATCTGCCGGGCGGCAGGGAAAATAGACCGTTATCCGGATCCGTTATGCAGAAAACTGATTCAAAAACTCTCGGAGGAGCTTTCCTGTCCGGAAGAATGGATTGTCTGTGGCAACGGGGCAGCGGATCTGATTTATCGGCTGTTTCAGGCGGAAAAACCGAAAAAGGTGCTGCTGACAGCTCCGGCATTTGCGGAGTATGAACAGGCGGCAGCACTTGTCGGGAGCAGGATTTATTTTTATGAACTAAAAGAAGAAGATCAGTTTCAGATTCAGGAGGATATTCTGGAACAGATTATGCCGGATACAGATCTTGTTTTTCTGTGTGAACCGAATAATCCGACCGGGCAGTGCACAAAACACAGCCTGCTGACAGCAATTCTGGAGCGCTGTCGGGAATGCAGTGCACTTCTTGTGCTGGATGAGTGTTTTCTGGAATTTTTACCGGATCGGAAGGAGCGGACGCTTTTGCCGTATCTTGGACAGTATCCGAACCTGGTGATTCTGAGGGCGTTTACGAAGCTCTATGCGATGGCGGGGGTCCGGCTTGGATATTGCGTGTGCAGTGATGCGAAGCGAAAAGAACAGCTGATGGAAAGCGGACAGCCGTGGGGAGTGTCGCTTCTGGCACAGGAAGCCGGAGTCGCCGCACTTTCGGAGCAGGCATATGCAGACCGGGTGAGGAAATTGGTGGAACAACAGCGACCGATTCTGGTAAAGGGTTTGCGGCAGGCAGGATTTACAGTCTGGGAGGGAAAAGCCAATTATCTGTTGTTTCGCAGTCACGATGCGACGCTTGGAAAAAGAATGGAAGAAGCAGGATTCCCGATGCGGGACTGCTCCAATTATCATAACCTGCAGCCCGGGGACTACCGGATTGCAGTGCGCACAGAGGAAGAAAACCGTGGGTTTCTGGAGGCACTTTTTTTGTGTCAGGGAAAAAAGCAGCTTTGAACCCGATTGCGTCGGGACCGTCGGAAGGCGTTTGCGGAAATGGAATGGGGAAAAACAATGAAGCAAAATATTATGATTCAGGGCACGATGTCGAGTGCCGGAAAGAGCCTGATCTGCGCGGCACTGTGCCGTATTTTTACGCAGGATGGTTTTAAGACTGCACCGTTTTAAAGCCAGAATATGGCGCTTAACAGTTTTATCACGGAAGACGGGGCAGAGATGGGGCGCGCGCAGGTCATGCAGGCGGAAGCTGCGAAAATCAGACCGGATGCGAGGATGAACCCGATTCTGTTAAAACCTACCAGCGATGTGGGAAGTCAGGTTATTGTCAACGGGCATGTGCTCGGAAACATGCCTGCAGCGTCTTATTTTAAATATAAAAAGCAGCTTGTCCCGGAAATCATGAAAGCTTACCGATCCCTGGAAGAGGAATATGACATCATTGTGATTGAGGGCGCGGGCAGCCCGGCAGAGATCAATTTAAAGAAAAACGATATCGTCAACATGGGCATGGCGAAGATGGTGGACGCGCCGGTGCTGCTTGCCGGAGATATTGACCGGGGCGGCGTTTTTGCGCAGCTTTACGGGACAGTTGCCCTGCTGGAAGAGGAAGAAAGAAACCGGGTGAAAGGACTGATTATCAACAAGTTCCGGGGAGACGTTGAGATTTTAAAACCCGGACTTGCAACGCTGGAGGAGCTGACGAAAATTCCGGTAGCAGGTGTCATTCCGTGGATTTATGCAAAGCTGGATGATGAGGACAGTCTCGCGCCTCGTCTGTCCCGGGTACAGGCGGGGGCAGGCGTGGATATCGCAGTGGTTCGCCTGCCGCATATTTCGAATTTTACCGATTTTAACCCGCTGGAGCAGCAGCCCGGGATCAGTCTGCGTTATGCAGGGGATGTAAAAACGCTCGGACAGCCGGATATGGTGATTGTACCCGGAAGCAAAAATACGATGAGCGACTTGAAATGGATGCGCCAGAATGGTATGGAAGCCGCCATTTTGAAGCTTGCGGCAGCAAACGTGCCGGTGCTGGGAATCTGCGGGGGCTATCAGATGCTGGGCGAAAGCATCGAAGACCCGGGCGGGGAAGAAGAGGGCGGAAGCCTGCATGGAATGGGGCTTTTGCCGGTTAGAACCGTTTTTGAAAAAGAAAAGGTACAGACGCGGGTGACAGGAGAAATTCTTCAAAACCCGGGCGCAGGAGACGGACTGTTCGCTGCGCTTAGCGGCAGTGTATTTTCCGGTTATGAAATTCATATGGGACATACAACAGGAAACGGAAAAAACTCGTTCTCCAGAATCCGGACGCTGACAAACGGAAGCACAGAAGCAGAGGAGGACTGGCAGGCAGACGGCGCAGTCTGCGGCAATGTTGCCGGTACTTATGTGCACGGACTTTTTGAAGACGGGTCGCTGACAAAAAATCTGTGCGGCGCGCTGCTTTCCAAAAAGGGAATCTGTGCAGAGGCGCTGACACAGGATTATGCGGCATTTAAGGAAAGCCAGTATGATCTTCTGGCAGCTGAAGTCAGAAAAGCACTGGATATGGAACAGATTTACCGGATGATGGAGAAGCAGGAGGGCGACAGATGAGCTATCAATACGTACTGCCGGGTGAGATTGAAAAACGTAGTTTTGAGATCCTTACGAAGGAGCTGGGTGACCGGAAACTTTTACCGGAAAACGAGCCGGTTATCAAACGGGTGATTCATACGACGGCGGATTTTGACTATGTAGACAACCTTGTTTTTTCGGACGGCGCGGTAACAAAAGCTGTGGAAGCATTCAAAGCCGGGGCTGGAATTGTGACAGATACGCAGATGGCCCTTTCCGGCATCCATAAAAGCACCCTGGAGAGCTTTGGCGGGACCGCACGTTGTTTTATGAGCGATCCGGAAGTGGCAAGGCTTGCGAAAGAAAGACAGACGACCCGCGCGTGGGTGAGTATGGAGGAAGCGGCCAGGCTTCCGGGCAGATGGGTTTTTGCGATCGGGAATGCGCCGACCGCGCTGATTCGCCTGCATGAGCTGATCCTGGAGAAAAAAGTGGATCCTGTGCTGGTCATCGGGGTTCCGGTGGGCTTTGTCAATGTAGTGGAAAGCAAGGAAGAAATTCTGAAGGATCCGGTGCCGTATATTGTGGCGCGTGGACGAAAGGGTGGTTCGAACGTAGCGGCGGCAATCTGTAATGCCCTGTTATATACCGCCGCCGGAAGGACGCTATAGGCAGATGCGGACTGTATTTGGCAGCTGTAGGCATCCCGGCAGCCAAAGCTGCGTCAGTGAAAAAAGGAATCGGAACGGCACACGCCGGGGCGCTTTTGCCAACCGGAGCAAAACCGGTTGCTTTGGCATTTTATAAGCCCGAGCTTCCATAGAAGCAGGCGTTCGATGTCCTGTCTGGATATGCAGGAAGCGCCGGGACGGCAGGCGGTTGGCAGCGTGCAGGCCGGACGGCCGGAAGCAGGGCAGGCGGTTTGCGTACAACAGCCCGGAGAATCACCGCTGCAGCGGCTGGAAACGTTGTCTGCAGGGCAGCAGGAAGAACAGAAAGCCATCATGGAAGTCTCCTTACAAAAGACGGGGAAGACACTGCCTTTTTTCTTATCTTATGAAGAGGAAAAACAGGGGGTGACGAAGCGGGAAGCAGTTTCCCTGCCGTTTACATGAGAGCTGTTTTTGTGTTATACTAAAAAAAACGGATGGTATAGTCCGTCTGTAAAATACGAGTGATGAGGGGAGAAAATTGCCATGAAAGACAGGCAATATACAACAAAAGAGCTATTCCGGCGCTTTCAGCCATATTTTAAACCATACTGGAAAACACTGGTGCTGGATTTATTCTGCGCCGGGCTGACGACACTGTGCGAGCTGGTGTTGCCGATGATTATGCGTTACATTACCAATCAGGGATTGTATCATCTGGCAGAGCTTTCGGTTCAGACAATTCTGGGCGTGGTTGCGATTTATCTGGCGCTGCGCATAGTGGACTGCGTTGCCACTTATTATATGGCGGGCGTCGGACATATCATGGGCGCGAAAATCGAAACAGACATGCGCCGGGACGCGTATCAGCATCTGCATCAGCTGTCGAATACCTATTATAATAATACCAAGGTCGGACAGATTATGGGACGGATTACGAACGATCTGTTTGATGTGACCGAATTTGCGCATCACTGCCCGGAAGAATTTTTTATTGCCGGGGTTAAGCTCGTGATCGCATTTATCATCCTGATGCGGATCAATGTGCTTCTGACGCTGATTATTTTCCTGATTGTTCCGATCATGGTTGCAGTGTGCATGCATCTGAATTTTAAAATGCGCGATGTATTCCGCAGACAGAGAAACCAGATTGGTGAATTAAACGCCCGCATTGAGGACAGCCTGCTGGGGCAGAAGGTTGTAAAGGCATTTACAAATGAACAGATGGAGACGAACAAGTTTGAGACAGACAACAGACAGTTCTTTGACATCAAACGAGATTCCTATCACCTGATGGCGGTCTTTAATGCGACAACCCACGCTTTTGATGGCGCAATGTATGTGTCTGTTTTGCTTTTCGGCAGCATATTTATGATAAAGGGATGGGTCGCGGCAGGCGACCTGGTGGCGTTTCTTTTGTATGTGACGACGCTGATTGCGACGATCCGCAGGATTATCGAGTTTGCGGAACAGTTCCAGCGCGGCATGACAGGAATTGAGCGGTTTTTACAGATCATGGATGCGGACATCGAAATTTTCGATGAAGCGGACGCTGTGGAAATGGGAGAGCCGAAGGGCGAAATCGCATTCCACAATGTGAGCTTTGAATATCCGGATGATCACAATCAGGTGTTCCAAAACTTAAACCTGACAATTCATCCGGGAGAAAAGGTAGCTCTGGTAGGACCTTCCGGCGGCGGAAAAACAACGCTGTGCAACCTGATCCCGCGTTTTTATGATGTGACGGGTGGCGGTGAGATCACAATTGACGGAGAACCGATCAAGCATTTCACCTTAAAGAGCCTGCGCCATAATATCGGGATCGTGCAGCAGGATGTTTATCTGTTCTCTGGCACGATCTATGACAATATCGTTTACGGAAGACCGGATGCGACGCGTGAAGAAGTGATGGAAGCTGCAAAACGTGCGGGCGCGCATGAGTTTATCACAGAGTTGAAGGATGGCTACGACACCTACGTGGGCGAGCGGGGCGTAAAGCTTTCCGGCGGACAGAAGCAGAGAATCAGCATCGCCCGTGTCTTTTTAAAGAACCCGCCGATTATTATTTTGGATGAGGCGACCAGTGCGCTGGATAACGAGAGCGAATACGAGGTAGCAAAATCCCTTGGCAGGCTGTCTGAAGGGCGCACGACGCTGACCATCGCACACAGGCTTTCTTCTATCCGAAATTCCGATCGTATTTTGGTGCTGACCCATGACGGCATCGTGGAAGAAGGCAATCACGAAGAGCTTCTGGAAAAGCATGGCATATATGACCAATTCTACCGGATGGCGAACGAATTGAAATAAAAAAAAGGGGGCAATGGTGTATGAAGCTGCAGTTTATCGGTGCGGATCATGAAGTGACAGGAAGCTGTCATTACCTGCAGGCAGGAGACTGTTATATGCTGGTCGATTACGGAATGGAACAGGGCGTCAACCGGTTTGAAAACTGCCCGTTGCCGGTTCCGGAATCCCAGATCAATTTTGTATTTTTAACGCATGCCCATATCGATCATTCCGGCATGCTGCCGCTTTTGTACGCACACGGCTTCCGCGGCAAGATTTATACAACGGAAGCGACCGCGGACTTATGCAGCATTATGCTCCGGGACTGCGCCCACATTCAGCAGCAGGAGGCGGAGTGGAAAAGCAGGAAGGCAAAACGCCATGCCGGAATCGAAGTGGAGGAGCCGTTGTATACAATGGAGGATGCGATCGGCACCATCAACTGTATCGTACCATGCCCGTATGGGAAAGAATTGGAAATAAACGATAACGTGACGATCCGGTTTACAGACGTCGGGCATCTGCTTGGATCCGCCAGCATCGAGGTATGGCTCAAAGAAGAGGCTGCAGCAGAAAACTTGTTTTTTCAGGGGATATCGGCAACAAAAACCAGCCGCTGATAAAAGATCCGGAATATACAAAAACGGCAGATTATGTCGTGATGGAGTCGACCTATGGCGACCGCCTGCACGGCAGTACGCGCCCGGATTATGTCAGAGAGCTGACTCAGATCATCCAGGAGACGCTGGATAAGGGTGGAAATGTGGTCATTCCGTCGTTTGCGGTTGGGCGCACACAGGAAATGCTGTATTTTATCCGCAAAATCAAGGCGGATGGACTGGTTTCCAATCATGCGGATTTTCCGGTCTATGTGGACAGTCCGCTTGCGGTGGAGGCAACCGGTATTTTCAAACAAAACGAGCGGACCTGCTTTGACGAAGAGGCGATGGAGCTTGTCAGACAGGGCATCAATCCCATCACGTTTCCGGGGCTGCGCCTTGCGATCACGAGCGACGAATCCAAGGCGATCAACTTCGATGAAACGCCGAAGGTCATCATTTCCGCTTCCGGCATGTGCGATGCCGGGCGCGTGCGCCATCATTTAAAGCACAACCTCTGGAGACCGGAGTGTACGATTCTGTTTGTTGGCTATCAGTCGGTCGGCACGCCGGGACGGGCACTGGTAGACGGAGTGAACGAAATGAGGCTGTTCGGAGAGACGGTGGATGTAAACGCACAGATCAGGGTGTTAACCGGAATATCCGGACATGCGGATAAAAACGGTTTAATCGACTGGATCGAGGGCTTTGAATCAAAGCCGAAAAAAGTGTTTATAGTGCACGGTGAGGATCTCGTTACGATGTCGTTTGCGGACTGCTTAAAGGATGAACACGGGCTCGATGCGTTTGCACCCTACAGCGGAACGGTCTTTAATCTGACGACGGAGACGTTTGAAAAGATTACAGAGCCTGTCGCTGTGAAAAAGAAGACCGCTGCAGCATCCGGCGGGCAAAGCAGCGCATACAATCGTCTTGTGGCTGCAGGACAGCGCCTGATGGCGTTGATTGGGCACTGCAAAGGAATGGCAAATAAGGATCTGGCGAAATTTGCAGACCAGATCAATTCGCTTTGCGATAAATGGAATTAAAATCAGGAGGAATCAAGGATAAGCATATGAGCATGGCAGATGAAATCTTTATCAATATGTGCCGGGATATTCTGGAAAATGGAACGAGCACGGAGGGAGAAAAGGTACGCCCGCACTGGCCGGACGGAACCAGCGCCTATACGATCAAAAAGTTCGGCGTAGTCAACCGCTACGACTTATCGAAGGAATTTCCGCTCCTGACGCTTCGCCGCACCGCTTTAAAGAGCGCGACGGACGAGATTTTGTGGATCTGGCAGCAGAAATCCAATAATATCCATGACTTACACAGCCATATCTGGGACGAATGGGCGGATGAAGACGGCAGTATCGGCAAGGCTTACGGCTATCAGCTTGGTGTAAAGCATCTGTATAAAGAGGGCTTGTTTGATCAGGTGGACCGCGTGATTTACGATCTGAAAAACAATCCGTTTTCGAGAAGAATCCTGACGAATATTTATGTGCATCAGGATTTGCATGAAATGAACCTGTATCCCTGTGCCTACAGCATGACCTTTAATGTGACGCAGAAGATAGGACACGATAAACTGACTTTAAATGCAGTTTTAAACCAGCGTTCCCAGGACGTTCTGGCGGCGAATAACTGGAATGTGGTGCAGTATTCTGTGCTTTTGCATATGCTGGCACAGGTGTGCGATATGGAGGTCGGCGAGCTGGTGCATGTCATTGCGGATGCGCATATCTATGACCGCCATGTGCCGATTATCAAAGAACTGATTTCGCGGACGCCCTATCCGGCACCGAAATTCTGGTTAAATCCGGAGATCAGGGATTTTTATCAGTTCACAAGAAACGACGTGCGCGCAGACGATTATGTGACCGGGGAGCAGATCAAGGACATCCCGATCGCAATTTGACGATAAAAGGAGAATACGCATGAATCTGATTGTAGCAGTGGATAAAAATTGGGCGATTGGCAATAAAGGGGAGCTGCTGGTGCGGATTCCGGCAGATCATAAGATGTTCCGACAGGAGACGACCGGAAAGGTTGTCGTGCTCGGAAGAAAGACGATGGATACATTTCCGGGCGGACAGCCCCTCAAAAACCGGGATAATATTATCCTGTCCCGCAACGAGGCATATCAGCAGAAGGATGCGCAGGTTGTGCATTCCGTCGAAGAGCTTCTGGAGGCGGTCAAGGGATATGACACGAAGGAGGTTTATGTCATCGGCGGAAGCAGCGTATACGAGCAGCTGCTGCCATATTGTGATACCGCGCATGTGACTAAAATTGACCATGCCTATGAAGCGGATTCGTGGTTCCCGAATCTGGATGAGGATCCGGACTGGGAGATCACAGCCGACAGTGACGAGCAGTATTACTTCGACCTGACCTATCATTTCCTTAAATATGAGCGCAAAAAGGGCTGAGGGAAGACGGCAGCTGTGGGCGGTCACGTCCGCGAATCGTCCGCAGCGACCGCTTTTTCAAACAGTAGTCCGATTAAAAACCACGCCGGCGCGAAGTCGAGGCGAATCACATGGCTGATGTTCCAGGGGCTTTTCTGGTAGCTCCAGGGGCATTGGCCTTTTTTATCCAGAAAACGCCCGGTGGCGTACTCGACGGAAAAAATGCCGGTCATATAGATCAGTCCGCGCACGGTTTTTGGCAAATGCTTTAAAATCCGGTAGACGGGGCCGATCAGACAAGCGCAGCCGTAGATCGGAAACATCCATAAAGAAGTATGACAGGTCAGCGTTTTGTCCTGACGGCGCAGCGCTTCCGCGCCGGATACAAGGATTTCGAGGCACCAGCCGAGGATGCCGCATTTTAAAAAATCTTTACACAATTTTTTCATGGAAATAGTATGTGCAAAACTTCAAATTCCATGCAAACTGTGCTAAGATTAAGAGTAAAAAATACAGATGGAGGAAGCGTTCATGGATTTGTCTACGCTCAGGAATGAAATAGACCGGATTGACAGCCAGCTGGTGCAGCTGTATGAGCAGCGCATGGAAATCTGCAGTCAGGTGGCAGAATATAAGATCGAAAATGGAAAAAAAGTATTTGACAAAACCAGAGAGGAAGAAAAGCTGGCGCGGGTACGCTCCCTGACCCATAATGATTTTAACAGTCAGGGTGTGACGGAGCTGTTTGAACAGATCATGGCGATGAGCCGAAAGCTCCAGTACCAGATGCTGGAAAGCCATGGACGCACCAGCAGGCTGCCCTTTATCCCGGTCGAAAATCTGGATACCAAAAAGGCGAGAGTCGTATTTCAGGGCGCAGAGGGCGCATATTCCCAGGCTGCGATGATGCGCTTTTTCGGGGAACGCATCGACAGCATCCATGTGGACAGCTTCCGGGACGCAATGAGCGCGATCGAAGAGGGCAGCGCGGAGTTTGCGGTGCTTCCAATTGAAAATTCGACGGCAGGGATCGTCAGCGAGATTTACGATCTTCTGGTAGAATTTGAAAACTATATCGTCGGTGAGCAGATTTTAAAAATCGAGCATTGCCTGCTGGGTGTTCCGGGGACGAAGATTTCCGACATTCAGACCGTATATTCCCATCCGCAGTCGCTGATGCAGAGCTCGCGCTTTTTAGGCGGGCATTCCTGGCAGCAGATTTCCATGCCGAATAATGCGTTTGCAGCGCGGAAGGTTGCAGAAGATCGTTTAAAAACCCAGGCAGCAATTGCCAGTGAGTATGCCGGGAAGGTTTACGGGCTGGAGGTATTACAGAAGCCGGTCAACAACGTTTCCAACAATTCAACCCGGTTCATCATCGTGACGAACCAGAAGATTTTTAAGAAGAATGCAAAGAAAATCAGCATCTGCTTTGAAGTACCGCACGAGAGCGGCTCGCTGTACCATATGCTGTCGCATTTTATATACAATCATTTAAATCTGACAAAGATCGAGAGCCGTCCGATCGAGGGACGGACGTGGGAATACCGGTTCTTCCTGGATTTTGAGGGAAATCTGGAAGACAGCGCCGTGAAGAACGCGCTGCGGGGACTTCGGGAAGAGGCCTCGAACATGAAGATTCTGGGAAATTACTAAACGGTTGAAAACAGCCGGATAAGCGGAAAGGGAGAATACAACAAGATGAAAACAGAACAGCTGATCCTTTACCGGGATTTTGAAGAAGGGGATTTGCTGACAGACATGGTCTGGCTGGCAGAAAACTATGCGGACGATTTTTACAATCTGTCGAATAAGGCGGGGCTCTTATACGACTGCATGCATCGGCTGTTAGACATGGCGGGCAGATACGGCTTTTATGGAAATCTCTGGCACTGCTATCTTGCAAATCTTCTGGTAAATAAGGAAAACAGCTATAGCTGCAGCGCGGAAATCCGTGGCAGCGTGGAAGGCAGCGTGAATCTGGCGGCGCTTCACGATATCCGGATTTTCAAGGAATTTTATGATTATGATCTGCAAACGGTAGCAAAAGCGCTCGGAGCAGAGGAGTTTTCTATCGTGCTTTTCTACGAGGGCAATCCGCAGGAGAGCAAAGTATACAATACCCGTATCCGTGACCGGATCTGCGATCTTGCGCAGCGGTTCTGTCTGGATCATACGCCGGAAGAAATGAAGCAGACTCTTACAGAATTTTATCAGGAATACGGCGTAGGACGGTTCGGGCTGCATAAGGCATTCCGGATTGAAAAGAGAGACGGGCACGCTGAAATCGTGCCGATCACCAATATCGCGCATGTGAAGCTGTCCGACCTGGTTGGCTATGAGATCCAGAAAAAGAAGCTGACGGACAATACCGAAGCGTTTGTCAACGGTAAAAAGGCGAATAACTGCCTGCTCTACGGCGACGCGGGAACTGGAAAGTCTTCCTGTATCAAGGCAATTGCCAACGAATATTACGGCAGCGGGCTGCGTATCATCGAGGTGTACAAACATCAGTTCCAGGATTTAAACGATGTAATCGCGCAGATCAAAAACCGGAACTACAAGTTCATTATTTACATGGATGATTTAAGCTTTGAAGAATTCGAGATCGAATATAAATATCTGAAGGCGGTCATTGAGGGCGGTCTGGAAAAGAAGCCGGAAAACGTCCTGATCTATGCAACCTCCAACAGACGGCATCTGATCCGGGAGACCTTTAAGGACAAACAGGACAGGGATGAAGAACTACATGTCAACGATACCGTGCAGGAAAAGCTTTCTCTCGTGTCGCGCTTCGGCGTCAGCATTTATTTCGGCTCTCCGGACAAAAAGCAGTTTCAGAAGATCGTTTCGACGCTGGCAGACCGTTATGGTGTAAGCGATGAGCGAAGACGAGCTTTTGTTAAAGGCGAACCAGTGGGAGCTGTCCCACGGCGGACTTTCCGGGCGGACGGCGCAGCAGTTTATCGATTATCTGTTAGGACAGTAAGCGTGCATTCTATTGTATGCGGCAGGAAAAGAGGCAGAAAGGATCATTCTGGCATATGAAAACGTTTGCGGCAATTAACGTGGGCTCCTATGAGCAGACCCTGAAAATTTATACGATCACCAAAAACAACGGTATCCGGGAGGTGGACTGGATTCGGAATCGTCTGGATCTTGGCGGTACCTTTGCGACCGGAAAGCTGAGCCATGAGGTGATGGACGAACTGTGCGCGGTACTGCGCAATTTTGTTTCGATTATGGAAGGCTATCGGGTGGATGATTACCGCGCCTGTGCGACGAGCGCCATCCGGGAAACAAAAAATACGGCGATCGTTCTGGATCAGATCATGCAGCGTACCGGAGTCAAGCTGGATGTGCTGAGCAACTCGGAACAGCGTTTCCTCGATTATAAATCGATCGCCAGCCGCGGCGGCTTCGAAAAAATCATCGAAAAAGGAACCCTTGTTCTGGATATCGGCGGCGGCAGCATTCAGATGTCACTGTTTGATAAGGATAAGCTTTCCGCGACGCAGAACATGCGCCTTGGCGTTTTGCGGCTGCAGGAAAAAATGAGCCGCTTAAATGTGCGCCCCTCTGAGAACGGTCCGCTTCTGGAGGAACTTCTGGAAGCACAGCTTTCTGTCTTCCGCAAGATGTATTTAAAGGATCGCGTGATCGAAAATATCATCGTAGTGGATGACTATATTTCCGCGCTGATTTTGGGAAAGCTCGGTAAAGTAGCCGGAAGCGGATATCTGGACCGGGATTCGATGGCATCTTATATGAATTATTTGCAGGATCATACGGATATGGAAATCGTGCGCTATTTTGATACACCGGAAGAAAATGTGCCTTTGCTTCGAATTTCATCCGCAATTGTCCGTCAGGTCGCGCTGATGACGGATGCAAAGATGATTTGGGCACCGGGCGTGTCGCTATGCGACGGCATGGTATACGAATATGCGGAAGAATATAAACTTCTGGCACAGGTGCATGATTTCGAACAGGATATCGTGACCTGTGCGCGCGGCATCAGCAAGCGTTATATGGGCAGCAAGCGCCGTGCGGAGACGCTGGAGCAAATCGCACTGACGATTTTTGACAGCATGAAGCGCGTGCATGGCATGGGCAGACGGGAACGGCTGTTGCTTCGGATCGCAACGCTTCTGCACGACTGCGGCAAATATATCAGCATGGTCAATCTTGGAGAGTGCTCCTATGCGATCATCATGGCGACGGAGATCATCGGGCTGTCGCACCGGGAACGGGAAATCGTCGCCAATATCGTGCGCTATAATCACCTGGAATTCGACTACAGCATGGAAAACAGCGAGGGGATCGACCGGGAGGAATACTTAACGATCGTCAAGCTGACTGCGATTCTGCAGATCGCGAACGCGCTTGACCGCAGCCACAAGCAGAAATGCAGGGATATCAAGGCGGTGCGCAAGGACGACAAGCTGATTTTGACAATCACTACCAACGAGGATATTACATTGGAAAGAGGTCTGTTCGGTTCTCGGGCAGAGTTTTTCCGGGAGGTTTACAGCATCGAGCCGGTGATCCGGCAGAAACGGATTTTGTAAAACTGTGCCTGCACATGCTTTGACCGCAGCGGGAAATATCACAGTAAAGAACAATAGAATGCACGCTCTGCAGAGCATCATGAATAAAAAGAAAGGGTCAGAAAATATGGATAAGAAAGAACTTCAGAATCCCGCGTTGTATACAAACCGGGAGCTGAGCTGGCTTTATTTAATAAAAAGAGTGCTATCGGAAGCGCGCGACAAACAGCTTCTGTTATTTGAACGACTGAAATTTTTGAGCATTACCGCTTCCAATCTGGATGAATTTTTCATGGTGCGGATCGGCTCCCTTGTGGATATGATCCATGCCGAATATACCAAAAAGGACATCGCCGGAATGTCTGCAAAAGAGCAGCTGGACGCGCTGATGGAGGAAACCCATAAGTTTGCGGCGCTGCAGTATTCCACCTACAACCGGATGCTTCTGCCGCAGCTTCGGGCAAATGGGTTAAATTTTGTGGAGCATCACGAGCAGCTGACAGAGCGCCAGGCACAGTATGTGGATGAATATTTCGAAGAAAATGTGTATCCGGTTCTGACACCGATGGCGGTGGATTCTTCCAGACCGTTCCCGCTGATCCGTAATAAGACGCTGAATATCGGCGCGCTGGTTGCCAAAAAGGGAGAAAAGGATACGGAAATCGAGTTCGCAACCGTACAGGTTCCGTCTGTTTTGCCGAGAGTTGTGCGGATTCCGGCGGCGAAGGAGGGGGACACAGAGGTTGCTGTGCTGCTTCTGGAAGAGATCATTGAGCGCAACATCAGCAAGCTGTTTTTAAATTATAACGTTCTGTGCGCACATCCGTTTCGAATTACACGAAATGCCGATCTTGCAATCGATGAGGATGAGGCGGAAGACCTGCTTCTGGAAATTGAAAAACAGATCAAAAAGAGAACCTGGGGACAGGCAATCCGCCTGGAAATCGAGGCGGCTGCGGACAGACGGCTGTTAAAGATTCTGTGCCGCGAGCTTTCCGTGCGTAAGGAGGACGTTTTTGAAATTGACGGACCTCTTGACCTGACTTTTTTGATGAAGGTATACGGATTGGAGGGCTTTGACGAGCTGCGTGCGCCGAAATATACGCCTGCGCCCGTGCCGGAGTTCGACGGTACCGACAATATTTTCGATGTAATCAAAAAAGGCGACGTGCTGATGCACCATCCGTACCAGAGCTTCGTGCCGGTCGTGGACTTTATCCGGCAGGCGAGCAAAGACCCGGATGTGCTTGCGATCAAACAGACACTGTATCGTGTCAGCGGAAATTCGCCGATCATCGCGGCGCTCGCGCAGGCTGCGGAGAACGGTAAGCAGGTTTCCGTTCTGGTAGAATTAAAGGCGCGTTTCGATGAGGAAAACAACATCGTCTGGGCGAGAAAGCTGGAAAAAGCGGGCTGTCATGTTATCTATGGTTTGGTTGGCTTGAAGACCCACAGCAAGATTACACTGGTTGTCAGAAAAGAGGAGGATGGCATCCGCCGTTATGTACATCTGGGAACCGGAAACTATAACGATGCGACTGCAAAGCTCTACACCGATATCGGCATGATGACGGCAAGCGAAGCGATCGGTGAGGATGCGACGGCGGTATTCAACATGTTGTCCGGTTATTCAGAGCCGCGTTCCTGGAACCGTTTGAGCCTTGCACCGTTGTGGCTAAAAGATCGTTTCCTGTATCTGATCGAGCGGGAAAAGAAAAACGCGGAAGCTGGGCGTGAGGGACATATCATTGCAAAGATGAACTCCCTGTGCGATCGGGATATTATCGTGGCGCTGTATGAGGCGAGCCGCGCGGGTGTAAGGATTGAGCTGATCGTGCGCGGTATCTGCTGCTTAAAAGTCGGAATTCCGGGAGTGAGCGAAAATATTTCCGTGCGTTCGATCGTCGGAAACTTCCTGGAGCATGCGCGTGTATTTTACTTTGAAAATAATGGCAATCCGGAATTTTACTGTAGCAGCGCAGACTGGATGCCGAGAAATCTGGAGCGCCGAGTGGAGATTTTGTTCCCGGTCGAAGCACCTGCTTTGAAAGAAAAGCTCTGGCACATTCTGGAGGGACAGCTGCGAGACAACAAGAAAGCACATATCTTAAAGCCGGACGGCAGCTATGAAAAGGTGGACGGCCGCGGCAAGGAACCCTACTGCGCACAGGAGGTGTTCTGCAAAGAGGCACAGGAGATGAGCGTCAAAAAAGAATATCGGGACACACGGGTATTCATTCCGGAAACCCATGTGGAAATGGAGTAAGGACATGCAAAAAGAGCAAAACGTTCGGCTGGTACTGGCATCCGCATCCCCGCGGCGCCGGGAGCTGCTTTCGCAGATCGGACTGGAATTTACCGTTATGCCGAGCACAAAAGAAGAAAATGCAAAAACGACGGAGGCGGGTGCGCTGGTGCAGGAGCTGTCCCGTCAGAAAGCGGTGGATATCTGGGAGCAGCTTTCTGGCGGGCAGGGGCAGAATCCTGACGCAGATCAGGAGCAAATCTCTGAGGAAACACAGGAGCCGAATCTTAACGGAAAACGGCAGCCGGAGCTGCTGGTGATCGGCGCGGACACGGTGGTATGCTGTGAGGGAAAGATCCTCGGAAAGCCGCATAGCAGAGAAGCGGCAGCAGAAATGCTGACAGCTCTGCAGGGGCGCAGCCATGAAGTCTATACCGGCGTAACGCTTTACAGTCAAAGCGAGACGGTCACATTTTTCGAGTGCACGCAGGTAGAATTTTATCCGATGACGGAAGCGGAAATTTCCGAATACATTGACAGTAAAGAGCCGATGGACAAGGCGGGCGCTTATGGCATTCAGGGACTGGGCGCGCGGTTTGTCAAAGGCATTCGTGGTGACTATAACAATGTGGTAGGACTGCCGGTTGGGCGTCTGTACCAGGAGCTGAAAAGCCGCGGATGGATGTAGAAGTAAGTTTGAAACAAAGAAGTAGAGGTTACCCAAGAAAATGCATATGAAAAAAGCAGTGATTTTTGATCTGGACGGGACGCTTGCGAATACGCTGACTTCCCTCGCCTATTGTACGAACCGGGCGCTGGAGGATTTTGGACTGCAGGCGATCCCGCAGGAATGTTATAAAAAATTCGTAGGAAACGGCGCGCGTATGCAGATTACGCGGGCGCTGCGTTATGTAGGGGCAAAAGAGCAGCCCTCCCCCGTCCGGGACGATGATGGCTTTGCGGCGGTTCCGTGCCTTTTGGACGAGGTTTATGACCGATACATGGAATATTTCGCAAAGGACTGCCTGTATGAGGTCAAGCCCTATCCCGGCATTCCAGAGCTTTTAGATACATTGAAAGAGAAGAAGATTAAGATTGCCGTGTTCAGCAATAAGCCGCATGCCAACACGGTTGATGTGGTAGAAACACTGTTCGGCAAAGGCTTTTTTGATGCTGTGCAGGGACAGAAAACGAATGTCCCCAAAAAGCCCGCGCCGGACGGCGTATACGCGATTATGGAACGGCTCGGCGTTTCGCCGGAGGAAACGATTTACGTCGGCGACAGCTGGGTGGATATCGAAACAGGCAGAGCCGCAGGCAACTTCGCCGTTGGCGTGCTGTGGGGATTTCGGGATGAGGAAGAGCTGCGGGCACATCATGCGGACGCGGTGATTACAGCCCCGGGCGAGCTGCTGGAATTGATTACTCTACAATCCGCTAACATTCGAAATTTAAAAATTTTATTTTTTCTGTAACGTTTTACCGCTTTGGCAGGATATAGAAGTATAGGCTGCCGGTGCAAACTCCGATTCTGGGACGTTGAAGCAATAGAATGCACGCTCTGCGAACATGCTATTGTCTGAACAAATAAAACGGCAGCTGGAAAAGGAGAGCTTCATGGCGGAAAACAACCCAAAACAAAAACGGCGCACGCCATCCTGGTGTGTGCAGCTGCCCAATCGGCTCGGCAGGCGGATGACAGAGTATTGTCTGAGAAAAGGCTGGTCGCTGTATGTGCTTTCAGCCGCATCCGGTGTGCCGCTGACAACGATCGCGCACATCGCGGACGGGTCGACAAAAAATCCGGGAATTTATACGATCATGCGGATCTGCAGGGCGCTGGACGTCCCGCTTGCCGTGTTCCTGGACGGACTGGAAGATGAGTGTGGAAATGAATGAAAACAAAAAAGAAAAACAAGGAAAAAGAAATTTTTCCTTCGGAAAAAGAAGGAGGATTCTATGGGTTACGAGTATGATGAGGCGGTACTGAAGTGTTTTTTGAAGCAGCAGGACAGGCTGTTTCCGGAGCCGGTAGCAGAGGGAATGGAAGAGGCGGAAGCCTTCCTGGAGGACTGCATGGCGGTTGTTGTGGATTCCAAAGCTGCGGTGATGGAGTATTTTGAAGAAGCGGGAATCGACGTGGAGAACCCGGATCAGGTGTTGGACGAAGCAGAGGTTTTCGACGTCGGAGATGGGCGCTACCTGATCGTAGAAGGATAAAAGCGAATTAAAAAGCTCAGGGAATTTGTCACAAAGGTGACGTTCCCTGAGCTTTTTATTCATGATACTTTTTACATCTCAAACAGCTGTAAAATCGCTTCCGAGAGTCCATCGTGGTCGTTATCCTGCTGCGTGATAAAATCGGCGCAGGCTTTGACCTCGGGCGTAGCGTTTGCCATCGCAACGGCAGTTCCGGCAGCCTGCAGCATGGAAATATCGTTTTCGGCGTCTCCGGCAGCGACACTGTTGGAAAGCGGAATCTGAAAATGCTCGCAGACGAAACGGACAGCGTTTCCCTTCCCAGCGGTCTTATCGAAAATTTCAAGATAAATCGGATTGGAAAAAATTGCGGAGATCTTGTCGCCGTATTTTTCCTGAATTCTGTTGCGAATGCTTCCAGACGTCCGTGGTTTTCCATATCGATCGCCAGAAGCTTGCAGGGTGCGTGTCCGATCGTCTTTAAAAGATCGTCGCTGACCTGATATTCCATTCCGGTGCGGGAGCAGTAGTGTTTTACTTCGACGCCGTCTTTGGGGGCAACAACGCAGGTATCGCTGTAGGAATGTAGGTACAGGCTTTCTTCCTGCGCCATCGAAATGATATCCTCGGCGATTTCGATTGGGACACTTTTACGCATCAGAAAGGTTTTGGTGTCGCAGTCATAGACCTCGTTTCCGTTCGCAGCGATGATAACCGTATCGGGAAAGAGCAGACCGGCATTTTTCGCAACCTTTAAAACACTTGGCAGGGCACGGCCGGAGGTGAGCACCAGACGGTTGCCTGCGAGCACAATTTTGGAAAGCAGCAGTTGCATACCGGGCGAAACTTTTTTCGCGGAATTGAGCAGCGTGCCGTCTAAGTCGGTAAACAGTATTTTTTCAGACATCGAACAGTTCCTTCCTTTTTTTCTTGAGGGCAATCAGAATATCTTCCGGGATAAAAAGCTTGCCATAGCCGGTTCCAAGCTCCAGTCCGGGTTTGCTTTTTCCGTGAAAATCGGAGCCGCCGGAAATCAACAGCCCATAGCGGGCAGCCAGCTGGCGCATCTGACGCTCCTCCCCGGCGGAATAGGTCGAATAAACCGCTTCCAGTGCGACCAGTCCGGCTTCTTTTAAGTGGCGGACGAGGGAGGAAAGGTTATCCTTTCCCATATGGTAGAGCGTCGGATGGGCGAGAACCGGGATGCCCTTGACGGCGAGAATTAGGGAAACCGCCTGGGCGGGCGTGATTTTTTCCCGGGGAACAAAATATTTGGTATTGTCCCCGAGATAGCGGTCGAACGCTTCCGGCAGGCTTTCATTTCATCGCTTTCCAGGTATTCGTCATAAGTGGTGATCTTGTCGATCATCTGACCGTTCGGCATGATTTCCATGATCCGGTTTGCTGTCGTCTGAACGATCTGGATGGTCACGGGAGGGAAAATGATCACGCCCGGGAACTTGATCAGACCGTTATTCAGTGCGGTGATGGATTCCATGTCCAGATGGTTCGTGGGCTCGTCTAAGATCAGGCAGTTGGCACCGGCTGATCATCATTTTGGACAGCAGGCAGCGCACCTTTTCACCACCGGAAAGAATACGAACCTTCTTCACGCCGTCTTCTCCTGCGAACAGCATACGTCCCAGGAAGCCGCGTACATAGGTTGCATCCTTCACGGGAGAGTAATCCGGTCAGCCAGTCGGCAATGGTCATATCATTGTCGAACTCTGCGGTATTATCCTTCGGAAAGTACGACTGGGAAGTTGTAACACCCCACTTGTAGGTTCCTTCGTCGGGTTCAATCTCGCCGGCAAGGATTTGGAACAGAGTGGTCTTCGCCAGCTCGTTGCTGCCGACAAAAGCCACCTTGTCATCGTGCCCATCGTAAAGGCTTATTGTCATCCAGCACCTTTTCACCGTTGATGGTCTTGGACAGATGCTCCACAGCCAGAACCTCGTTACCGATCTCGCGCTCGGGGCGGAAGTCAATATAAGGGTATTTCCGGCTGGAGGGCTTAATATCGTCCAGCTGAATTCTTTTCGAGTGCACGCTTTCTGGAAGTAGCCTGCTTGGATTTGGAAGCATTTGCGGAGAAACGGGAGATAAATTCCTGCAGCTCCTTGATTCTTTTCTTCCTTTTTCTACTGTTGGCTTCCTTCATCTGCTTCACCAGCAGCTGGCTGGACTCATACCAGAAATCGTAGTTGCCGGCATACAGGGTGATCTTGCCGTAGTCGATGTCGGCGATATGAGTACATACTTTATTCAAGAAATAACGGTCATGGGATACGACGATAACGGTATTTTCGAAATTGATCAGGAAATCCTCCAGCCATGCGATTGCATCCAGATCCAGATGGTTGGTAGGCTCATCGAGCAGCAGGATGTCGGGGTTGCCGAACAGTGCCTGTAACAGGACCGTTTTGACCTTCTGAGCTGCCGGTAAGATTTTCATGTACTGATAGTGGAGGTCGGTGTCGATGCCAAGACCGTTCAACAGCATTGGCTGCATCTGACTCTGCCTCCCATCCGTTCATGGTGGCAAATTCTCCTTCCAGTTCGCTGGCTTTCATTCCATCTTCATCGGTGAAATCTTCCTTGGCATAGATGGCGTCCTTTTCCTTCATAATTTCATATAGTCTTGCGTTTCCCATGATGACAGTGTCAAGCATCTATGTAAAAATGGATCAGGCTTCCGATCAGGAGCTTGCAGAGCGTATCGTTGAACATATGATGCTGCAGTATGAAGCACTGGCGTGTGACCATTATCGTTACCGTGAGACAGCGATCTATGCAGACGAGCTGGAAGAGGCGATGGAGCAGGAGGCTTACCGCATCAAGCGCGGCGAACACGAAGACGCCCTGACTGGTTTGCTGAATAAGACCTATATGAAAGGACGCCTTCTGGAAATGCAGGAGACCGCTCCGGCTGCAGTGATCTGCGCTAATATTAATGACTGGAAATTTGTCTATGACCATTTCGGCAACGAGGAGAGTGACCGCCTGATCAAGACCGTTGCAGGTCTGATCCGCAAGGAAGCGAAGGAAGAATACCTGATCGGCCGTGTGGACGGAGATGTATTCGAAATCGTAATTCCGACACCGGAGGACGGAGAAGCGGAAGCGTTCTGTGACAGAATCCAGCAGGCGTGTACGAACTATGAAGATCCGTATCTCGCACCTTCCCTTGCGATTGGTCTGGTTTACCGTACGAATGTGGAAGAGTCGTTCGACAAATGTTATTCCGACGCGGAATATGAGATGTGTTACAATAAGCTGGATGTCAAGCATGCAGATGGCTATAAGGAGCGCCTGGAGCATGGACTGAAATAGTTACAGTTCACTCGCACCATTCGCAAAAGCGCGTTCTGCGGACATTTTGTGATCGGGAACGAAAGAATCGCCGGGGGTGCAGCTGTGACTGTGCGCCTGGCGTTTTTACCGCATGGGAAACGGATGCCTCATGCGAAACCTGTCTGGTCGGAATTGTTACAGTTTCCCCACGTCATTCGTGAAAACCCTGTGAAATTCAAAAAAGTGCTGGACAATCCGGCATGCCTGTGATAAGATACAAAATAGTGATGCGTAATACATTTGTAATATATTCGTATATTGCAGTCTTGCAACCGTAGTCTAACGGATAGAACGAAGGCCTCCGACGCCTTTAATGCAGGTTCGATTCCTGTCGGTTGCATTTTATCGCATCACTTTTTTTGTTGTAACAATAGAACAGAAACCCGTAAATCAAGCAGAACAGACAAAAAGGTTGTGATAGAAGATTGAAAAATAACATTTTTCAATCGCGAGATTTGTGTCTGCGCGCACTTGACACAAACTCGATATGCGCAAAAAAGCGTGCGCAGAAATGAGCGGAAAGTATGAAGAACGAAAAGATGAAAGAAATTCTGGATTTTTTTCGGAATAACAAGAAAAAGACCTGTATTGGTGCAGGCGCAGGTGTTGCAGTAATTGCGGTATGTGTTGCGGTCGGCATCACGCTCGGAAACGGTGCAAAGACGACAGCTTCGAACACTGGAACACAGACGCAGACGGAAACGACGACAGAGACAGCGGAAACGGAAACAACGCTGCAGATGCCGCTGGAAGAAAATACCGTACCGGAAGTAACGCAGCTGATTACCGAATATTATAATGCGGCTGCTGCCGGCGACATGGATACGATCAATTCCATCGTCAATACCTACGATCAGGAGACGCAGATCTATCTGCAGAAGATGAGCGAGCATATTGAAGCGTACCAGAACGTGGTCTGCTATACAAAGACAGGCCCGGTAGACGGTTCTTATTTGGTCTATGCTTATTATGAAATCAAGTTTAAAGACCTGGAAACTGCAGTGCCCGGCATCAGCCCGTATTTGGTTTATCCCAGAGAGGACGGAAGCCTGTATATTTATGAAGGCGATGTGGAGGATTCGGTCAATCAGTATTTGGAAGATATTTCCGCGCAGGACGACGTCATTGACCTGATGAATCGGGTACAGGTTGTCTTTAATGAAGCGGTTATGCAGGACGATACACTCAACAATTATCTGGCGCAGCTAAAAGAAGATCTGCAGGTAGAGGTCGGTGAAGCTTTGGCAGAGGCTGAGACGGCTTCTGAAGAGGAGACGCAGCCTGCAGAGGCGGCAGCAGAAGCTCAGACCACTGTAACAAAGGTAGAAGCGACAGACGTTGTCAATGTGCGTTCCTCCGACAGTGAGCAGGCAGAGCGTCTTGGCAAGGTGGCAGTCGGCGAAGTGCTGAAACTGCTGGAGAAGAAAGAAAATGGCTGGTCTAAGGTCGAATATAACGGCAAAGAAGGCTATATCAAATCGGAGTATTTAAAGGACGTGGAAGAAACACAGGAGGCTCAGGCAGAGTCTTCCGCTTCCGAAACTGCACAGACGGCAGAGTCTTCTGCAGCTACAACATCGACGTCCTCGGATTTGCCTGCATCCGGCAAGATCAAGATCGCACAGACAATCAACATCCGGAAGGCCTGCAGCGAAACTGCGGATAAGATCGGAACCGCATTTCCTGGCGAAACGTTGGAAATTGTGATGCAGCAGGCGGACGGCTGGACTAGAGTCAAATATAACGGCGAAACCGGCTATGTAAAGACCGAAGTTTTAAAAGTTTTAAAATAAAAATGCACGCTCTGCGGCATTCTATTAATGAATAAAAAAACGGTATTCTTTCCCGATTTTTGGGAACGCTAAGATCGGAAGTGTTTCTGACAGTGAGATACACTTCCGGTTTTTACGTATACAGGAAATGCAGGAAATGATGCTATCCTGTTTTCGGGACAGAAAAAGGGAGGAATACCGGATATGAAAAATGACGATATTGAACTGCTTCGGGAGGTTCAGAAGAATGCGGAAATGGGGATGCATGCTCTGGAGGTCATTAACCCGAAGGTGTACGACGATTCGATGGCGCTGATGCTGGCGCGGGAATCCTTTAAATATGGGGAACTTCACGACCGTGCGAGGGCGGTGCTGCTTTCGAAAAACCAGGCGCCGGACCCAGTCAACAAGGTAAAGCAGCTGATGCTGACTGTGTCCATTCATGGGAACACGCTGTTTAATGCCACTACGAGCCATATGGCGGAAATGCTGATCCGCGGCAGCAGCATGGGGATGACCAGTCTCTGGAAAGCGATGAACCGGAATGAAAAAGCGGATGGACAAGCGCTGGAGCTTGCCGGGGAGCTGCTGGATTTTGAGGAAAACAATATTCGAGAGCTGAAAAAGTATCTTTAACGCAAAAGCAGTTCAAAAAAATTCGGAAATTTTTTAGTTTAATGTGATAAAGTGCTTGCATTGAAAAAACAATAAGTATATAATAGCTTCGAAACTGAACAACTGGACAAGGAGGAAAGATTTATGTCATATGTTGATGAGGTGATTGCGCAGGTTGTTGAGAAAAACCCTGTTCAGCCCGAATTCCATCAGGCAGTAAAAGAAGTACTGGAGTCTCTGCGCGTCGTTGTAGAGGCAAACGAAGAAGAATTTCGTAAAAACGCGCTCCTGGAGAGACTGACGAATCCGGAAAGACAGATTATGTTCCGTGTTCCCTGGGTAGACGATAAGGGACAGGTTCAGGTAAACACTGGTTTCCGCGTACAGTTTAACAGTGCAATCGGACCCTACAAGGGCGGACTGCGTTTCCATCCTTCCGTAAACCTTGGTATTATCAAATTCCTGGGCTTTGAACAGGTATTTAAAAATTCGCTGACAGGTCTTCCGATCGGCGGCGGTAAGGGCGGCAGCGATTTTGATCCGAAGGGCAAATCTGACCGTGAGATCATGGCATTTTGCCAGAGCTTTATGACAGAGCTGTATCGTCATATCGGTGCAGATACAGACGTTCCTGCCGGTGATATCGGTGTAGGCGGTCGTGAGATCGGATATTTATATGGACAGTACAAGAGAATCCGCGGTCTGTATGAAGGTGTGCTGACCGGAAAAGGCCTTACCTACGGCGGCTCTCTTGCTAGAAAAGAAGCAACCGGCTATGGTCTGCTGTACATGACCCGTGAAATGCTGAAGGAAAATGGCATTGAACTCGCAGGAAAGACTGCAATTGTTTCCGGTGCCGGAAACGTTGCGATCTATGCAATTGAAAAAGCATATCAGCTGGGTGCAAAGCCTGTTACTGCCACAGATTCCACCGGCTGGATCTATGATCCGGAAGGTGTTGATCTGGAAGCATTAAAAGAGATCAAGGAAGTGAAACGTGCAAGACTTTCTGAGTACACCAAGTATCGTCCGAACGCGGAATATCATGAGGGCAAGGGCGTATGGAGTGTGAAAGCTGATATCGCACTTCCCTGTGCGACTCAGAATGAACTGCAGTTAGAGGATGCGAAGGCACTGGTTGCAAATGGTGTGATCGCTGTCTGCGAGGGTGCTAACATGCCTACCACTCTGGAAGCTACCCAGTATCTGCAGGAAAATGGCGTTTTATTCGTTCCCGGCAAGGCAGCAAACGCAGGCGGCGTAGCTACCAGTGCACTGGAGATGAGCCAGAACAGCGAACGTTTGAGCTGGACATTCGAGGAAGTAGATGCAAAGCTGCAGCAGATCATGATCAACATCTTCCACAACCTGGATGATGCAGCCAAGAAATATGGCAAAGCAGGAAAACGCAAACATTGCAGGCTTTCGTAGATGCGAAAAGCCCGGCGTTCGTGAAAGCCCGGCGTTCGTGGTATAATCAGTTTATGCAACTAAACAAAATAATACAGAGGGATTATACCTCATTTTCGCTGTATTATCAAATCAAACTTCCGCTGGATTTAGAGATTTTCTATTCCATCTGATGATCCAGTTCGTCTGGTAAGTGCCTTTGTGGAGGAAATGGACCTTTCTGAACTATATAAAACTTATGGCAGGATCAGAAAAAAATCAGGCAACGCCGCGTCAGATGCTGAAACTCGTTATCTATGCAGCAATGAATCGAATCTACTCAAGTCGAGATATCCGAAAAGCATATAAACGGGATATCAACTTTATGTATCTCCTTGAAGGAATGCCTGCTCCTGATCATGCAACGATTGCGCGTTTTATCTCCCTACATTTTTCTGCCTGCGCAAAGGTTCTGCTTGCCCAAATGTCAGATCTGCTCTATCTTCTTGGTGAGATTTCGGGAAAGACCATTTTTATTGATGGCACCAAGATGGAATCGGCAGCCGATAAATATACCTTTGTATGGAAACGGGATATTACGAAAAATCAGGCCCGGTTATACACAAAACTAACTTCTTTTGTGGCTGAATGCGAAGAACTCTATGGAATCAGGACCGTATACCATGACCAGATATCCATCCACACATTAAAACGGTTAAAAAAGCAGTTGTGCCGCGTAAAAGTACAGGAGGGAATGGTGTTCGTGCATGGAATTGGACGTAGAAAAACACAGTTGCAGAAATCCATGGAACAGCTGGACCAATATCTGGAGAAACTAAAGGAATATACGAAAAAACTGTATACGCTTGGAGATAGAAACAGTTATTCCAAAACAGACCCGGATGCGACCTTCCTGAGAATGAAAGAAGATGCGATGCGGAATGGACAGTAAAAACCTGCTTATAACATCCAGCACGGAGTGGACTCTGAATACATCACATGGATTGATATTAGCCTGCGTCCAACCGATACATGCACCCTGATCCCTTTTTTGAAAGATATGGAGAGTCACTTAGGATTTAAATATGAGTCGGATGCGTGTTGAGTGATGACAAATTAGTGGAACAGATTTTACTTGGAAATGAAAATGCAGCAGAAGAATTGATAAAACGCTATTATACATCTATTTTACGTTACTGTAGGTGGCATTGCTCTAATCTGGAAAAAGCAGAAGACCTGACTCAGGAAACATTTTTGAAGTTGTTTAAGAATTTATCCGGATATAAAGGGAAAAAGAAATTTAAGGCTTATGTATACACAATTGCAAATCATTTATGTATTGATGAAAGTAGAAAGGTTGAGTTTTCTCCATTAGAAGATGAAGAAAATACAGTGCATGAGTATAACGACATAGTTCGGCTAGAGGATAGGGCAGAGATAAGCTATTTTTTGAAATTTTTATCATCAGAACAAAGGGAAGCAGTCATTCTGCGCTTTGGAGAACAACTTAGTTTTGGAGAGATTGCAAAAGTGATGGGATGCAATATGCGAACAGCACAAAGTAGGGTTCGTAATGCTTTAAAAATTATGAGAAAGGAGCAGGAAAATGAAAGATAAAAAGTTGAAGGGATATTTACAGCAATCTTTAGGAGAGGAAGTACAGCCTAAAAGATTAGAGGAAACGATTAAGCTTTGCACTAAAATTGTACGGGAACAGGAAGTGACTAGGGCAGAACCGAGGACAGGTTTCTTTCCCTATCTTTCAGACGTATTTCGCTTTGAAGGTATTCCAATATTTGGTTTGCAGGCAGTAACGTTATTTATAGTTTGTTTAATAATTGCCAGCATAGCAGACGTGCCAAAGAATATACCAATTTTTATGCCGCTGTTTGTATTAGCTATCATGCCAGCAATTTTTAAAAGCCAGTATTATGGAATGAGCGAGATTGAAGCGGTAACAAGAGCTTCTGGTGCCCAAATCACGTTAGCAAAGCTGGTTTTGGCTGGGGCAGCTAATTTGGTGTGTATAACAATTCTTTTGTGTATGGAAGTTTATTTGCAAAATTCCTATAAAGAGATTGGGCAGATGGTTCTATACTGCCTGGTTCCGTACTTAGTGTGTATGGTTGCGTTGCTGCGTTTGATCCGTTTGCAAAAGAAACAGAGTTTACAGATATGTGCGATTGTAATGCTGGGTTCCTGCATTTGTTGGGGGATGTCAGCAAGAATATTGCCATGGTTATATGAAACATCAGCAGTGGGGGTGTGGATTGTTACATTTTTGATTTTTGCTATGTTCTTTATAAATGAAATCCATTATATTGCAGAGATGAGAAAGGAAGGAAAAATGTATGGAATTGTCGCTTGATCGTTTAACAAAACAGTATGGCAGGAAAATAGCGGTAGATTGTATTAGTGCAACCTTAAAGCCGGGAGTATATGGTCTTTTGGGGGCTAACGGTGCTGGTAAAACAACATTGATGCGTATGCTATGTGCTGTTTTGGAGTCAACCTCAGGGGAGGTACTGCTGGATGGAAAAGAAGTAACTTCGATGGGGGCAGATTACCGGAATGTGTTGGGTTATTTACCACAGGATTTTGGATATTATCCAAATTATACTGCGGTGGAGTTCTTAATGTACATTGCAGCACTGAAAGGAATACCGAAGAATGTTGCAAAAAAACGTGTGACTGAATTGTTGGAAGTGGTTGATTTAAGCCATGTGGCAAACAAAAAAGTAAAAACTTTTTCTGGTGGTATGAAACAAAGAGTAGGAATTGCACAGGCGTTACTTAATAACCCGAAAATTTTGATTTTGGATGAGCCGACTGCAGGACTTGATCCGAAAGAGCGTGTCCGTTTTCGTAATCTGCTCTCAGAGTATGCAGGCGATAAAATTGTAATTCTTTCCACACATATTGTATCGGATATAGAAGCAATAGCAGATGAAGTGCTATTGATGAAAAAGGGAAAATTTGTATTGCAGGGTACGGTTCCTGAGTTGATTCACAAGGCAAATGGTAAGGTTTGGGAGCTTTCTGTTTCTCCACAAGAAGCTAGACAATGGCAGACAAAAACAACGGTTGCCAATTTACGGCACGAAGGAAAAGAAATTATATTGCGTATTATTTCAGACAATATGCCTGGTGAGCGAGCGGTGCCTTGTGAAGCTACATTGGAAGATCTTTATTTATTTTATTTTCCCACAGAGGAAGGAGGAAAATAGAATGGAACTATTTTGGTTAGAGCATAAAAAGTTATGGCGAAAGAAAATTGTTAAAATATGTGTGTTGTTGTGTTTTGTTTATTGTGTAATTTTTGGAAGCATACTTTCGTTTCAATGGTTTAGTTTTGGCAGTTCAGATGACTATACAAGTGCTTTTGGCAATAATTTTGATGGATATACAGTAATAAAGGATAGTCAGGAATATGCACTTTCATTTGGTGGAGAATTGACGGATGAAACCTTGCAGCAAATAGTAAGTGATTATCAGCAAATGGAAGCTGACGGTATGGAGAAAGAACTGGAAAAGACAGACTGGCAGATAGTGAATAGTTGGCTCGGAACATTGTATCCGGAGCTTCGAGATACCAGTAATTATAAAACGATGATAAGCTATGTTGATCCGGATAAGTTAACAGGCTTCTATGAAAGAAGACAGCAGGTGCTTGATGAGTTTTTGGAGATCAGTGGTCAGGTAGGAGCTGAAAAAGAGTTTTTGCATCAGATGGAGCGAAAGGTAGAAAAACCATTTCGTTATGAGTGGGTAGAAGGATGGTCAACGCTTCTTGGTAGTATGGTTGCGGATCTGGGAGTTGTGATGGCTTTGTTTCTCGGAATTGTTTTATCCTCTTTATTTGCGGGCGAATGGCATGATAATACAAGCACACTAGTATTGACGACTCGAAATGGCTGGGGGGAAAATCGCTCTTGCCAAAATTCTTACTGGTTTCGCTTTTACAGTGGAGTTATTTGCATTACTTGCTGTTTCAAGTATTATATCGCAGTTGTTTTTTATGGGAACTGCCGGATGGGATATGCCGATTCAGAATATCAAGCTGATTGCTGTTGCACCTATGAATATGCTGCAGGCAGAAATTTATGAATATGCTTTTGTACTGCTTGGAGCAATAGGTTTTGCCGGAATTGTTATGTTTATATCAGCGGCTGTAAAAAATAATGTACTTACCTTACTGCTTAGTCTGGCTGTTGTATATGGACCAATGATGATTGCAGAATATCTTCCTTATGAAATGCAAAAAGCATTGGATTTAATACCATTGGTAGGAAGTTCAACAGATATTTTCAGAACGAATACTTTTCGTATTTTTGGGAAGTTTATCTGGTCACCATATCTACTTATTACAATTCCTGTCTTGATTGGTATTCTATGTATGCCATT
>VOFE01000163.1_pt1 | contig 128000 bp, 169 predicted proteins | sample 5384071 | NCBI WGS metagenome assembly VOFE01 (sample SAMN12384724, study PRJNA508395) | human gut metagenome | isolation source: healthy gut D | host: Homo sapiens
CAATCCGCTACTAGTCTGACTGGCAGCAGCTCCTCCTGCTTCAATTCGCTCTTGCCACGCATCGTCTCCTTACTATATTCATACGTATGATACAGATTGGAAATATTGATGCAGACTCTACCACGGCAGCCAGTGCTAAAACCCCGCTAGCCTTGAAGAAATGAGGCAATTCTTTCTTTTTGTAAGCATCTTCAAAGTAAGCTCCTACAAAAAACAAAATCACAAACATGAAATAATAGCTCATCTGAATGTGATTCGACTGAATCTGAAGGGCGATGAACAGGGCCGTAACGATTCCGCCCAACAGGTATTTCTTCCGGTAAGCCAGAACGACACCTGCAATCGTAGGCGGAATATAAGCCAATGTAACAAATTTCCAGATATGCCCCGCCGGTATCAGAATAAAGAAATAGGAAGAGAATGCCCATATACTCCCCCCTAATCCTGCCAGCCATGCTGATAATCCGAATGCTCGCAGAGGATATAGAAACCCAGCATCATGATGAAAGTCAGCACTACATAATCCGGGAGAAAGAGGCGATAAACCCTCTCCACCCCCTTTCAGGGACGTTGTCGAGTCGTAGCTCGGAGACATCTGATAAGTAGGCATACCACCAAAAATCGAGTTTGTCCAGCGCGTACGTTCTCCGGTACGCTCGAGATACTCTTTCGATTCTTGTCCTGCACCGACTCCGGCAGCCGTGTCATGCTGAAACAAGATACGACCTTCGATATCAGCCGGAAAAAAATAGGCGAAAGAAAGAATGATAAAAGCCAGAATGGCTATTAAGTCAGGAAGAAACTTTTTCATTTACGATGACACGATTTACTATTTACGATTGAAGTTTGAATATAAAAATAAATACGACCGGACAATCTAACATTTACAATTTAACAGTGGAATATCGATCTCCCTCACTTATCAATCGTAAATGGTAAATCGTCTAATCGTAAATCAAATTAGTATCTATAATGATCTGCTTTATAAGGTCCGTCCACCGATACACCAATATAAGCGGCCTGTTCGGGAGTCAGCTTAGTCAGTTTCACACCGATCTTTTCAAGATGCAGGCGGGCCACTTCTTCGTCCAGATGCTTCGGCAAGCGATATACATTGATATCATATTTCTTGTTGAACAGTTCTATCTGCGCCAATGTCTGATTGGTAAATGAATTACTCATCACGAATGACGGGTGTCCGGTTGCACATCCCAGATTTACCAGACGACCGTCAGCAAGCAGAATGATGCTGTGGCCATCCGGGAAATAATAACGGTCTACTTGTGGTTTTATGTTCACACATTTGATACCCGCATAATGTTTCAAAGCATCCACCTGAATTTCATTATCGAAGTGGCCGATGTTGCAGACAATAGCCTGGTCTTTCATCTGCGTCATGTGGTCGATACGGATAATGTCGATGTTACCTGTCGTAGTCACAAAGATATTACCTTCCAGTGCACGCATCCTCCATTGTCACTACTTCAAACCTTCCATTGCCGCTTGCAGTGCACAGATCGGGTCTACCTCCGTCACAAGTACACGCGCTCCATAAGAACGCATGGAGTGAGAACAGCCTTTACCCACATCACCATAACCGCATACTACCACTACTTTTCCGGCAATCATCACATCTGTTGCACGCTTGATTCCGTCGGCCAACGATTCGCGGCAACCGTAAAGGTTATCGAACTTAGATTTCGTTACAGAGTCGTTTACATTGAATGCCGGGAATAGCAATTTACCTTCTTCCTGCATCTGATACAGACGATGTACGCCTGTCGTAGTTTCTTCAGACACGCCACGCACTTCTTCCGCCACACGATGCCAGCGAGTACTGTCTTCTGCCAACACTTTCTTCAAGATGGCATTCAGTTCTATTTCATCCTCCGCATGTACTTCTTTATCCAATACGGCAGCATTATTCTCTGCATCATAACCCACGTGGATCATCATTGTAGCGTCACCGCCATCATCTACAATCACATTCGGTCCCTTACCGCCGGGGAAACTCAATGCCTGCAACGTGCACCACCAATAATCGGCAAGAGTCTCACCCTTCCATGCAAATACCGGTACACCCGCAGCAGCTATCGCAGCAGCAGCATGATCCTGCGTTGAATATATATTACAAGAGCACCAACGTACTTCAGCTCCTAAAGCCACTAATGTTTCAATCAGCACAGCCGTTTGAATGGTCATGTGCAACGACCCCATAATGCGGGCACCTTTAACGGTTTGGATTCTCCATACTTTTCGCGAAGAGCCATCAGGCCGGGCATTTCTTTTTCTGCCAAATCGATTTCCTTGCGTCCGAAATCGGCAAGCGTAATATCTGCCACCTTATAGGGCAGAGTAGAGAATAATTCTGTAGACATATTGTAAATCATTTATATATAATGGATGCAAAGATAGAACATTCTGATTAGTAGGGCAAAAGCTATCCTTCTTTTTTATATTATAATAACTAGGAAGCCTGGCACGTTTGTCGGATTATTGTCTTATATTTGCAGTATTAATGCACTTTATACAACATTGATAACAGATTTATTGAACCTTCTATGCAAAAACAACGAGAACAAGACAAAAGAAGAGCTGATTAAAATTATAGAACAATTAGAGAAGAAAGTTGAAGATCTTTCTTCTATGCAGTCATACCCCGTACAAGAACGTTTCCGTGAAAAATACAGTACCCGTATTCTGGACGCCCTGCCCGATATGTTGACAGTTTTCGACCACGATGCAAACATTATTGAACTCGCCTCCTCTCCGTCGACCAATCATGTGGAAGGTATCAATGCCGATAATATCACCCATTCTAACGTAAAAGACATACTCCCGCCGGAAGCCTACGAAAGCGTACGCCAAAATATGGACAGGGTAATCCTTACAGGAGAAAGCTCAACATCCCGACATGATCTGATGCTGGACGGTATTTACACCATTACGAAAATCGTATTTTCCCTCTGGATAACGAATACCTGCTATGTATGTGTCGCGATATATCCGAACAATGGAATGCGGAACAAACCAACAAGAAACAACAAAAAGAGCTGAAGGCCGCCAGAATCAAGGCAGAAGAGTCGGATCGGCTGAAATCTGCTTTTCTTGCAAACATGAGCCATGAGATCCGTACCCCCCTGAACGCCATCGTCGGATTTTCCAAATTAGTCATCGACGCTGAATGCACAAACGAGAAGGAACAGTATGCTGAAATCATCGAACGAAATTCGGAAATGCTGCTGAATCTATTTAATGATATTCTGGATCTGGCATCGCTCGAAGCCGATTCTCTAAGATTCAATATCCGCCCGATCAAATTAATAGATATCTGCCTGCAGCTGGAACAACAATTCTGTTATAAAGTCAAAAACGGTACTAAACTGATTCTGGACGATGTAGATACCGAGCTTTATGTATCCGGAGACTGGAATCGCATCATACAAATTATAAGTAACTTGCTTAGTAACGCTACGAAGTTTACCCCGAAAGGAGAAATTCATTTCGGATATCGGGAAAAGGAGGATTTCGTGGAATTTTATGTCAAAGATAGTGGTATCGGTATCCCGGCAGAAAGAGTAGCTACTATCTTCCAACGATTCGGTAAAATAAACGACTTTGTACAAGGTACCGGACTCGGATTAACTCTTTGCAGAATGTTAGTAGAGAAGATGGGTGGACGTATCTGGTTGCGCTCTCAGGAAGGCCAGGGAAGCAGATTCTATTTTACCCTGCCTTTGGTTCGTCAATAAGAACAACCGAATAAAAATAGCCGGATTATCAGAAACAAAAAAACGACGAGTATTTGCATTTACCATACACCCGTCGTTTATTTATTATCACACGTATACCCTATTTCTTGGCAACCGGCGCACTTAGCATTTCCTTGTATTTCACCGGATCATTCAGTATTTTCATCGCTTCCTTCAAGCCGTCATCATCCTTCAACTGCTGGATGATATTACCCCGTTGATAATAGTAGCGTTTGATAATTTCAGTAGCAATCATCTTCTTTATATCACCGGAGAAATAATCTAAATCGCGCTCAAGGTCATGGTTCAACTTCTTCTCGAGTGCCTTGAACTCTTCCGAAGCACCCTCCATATAACCTTCAAATTCGGCAGCCTCCTTCAACGTTTTCAGAATTTTCTCACTTTGCTGGTCATATTTGAAGTCGGCTTTCTTCACCAATGCTTTAAAATCATTATAATCAGCATCCGTCACCTCAAACTTTTCAGGCTCTACGATAGTAGGATGTTTCAAACAATACTGAGTTGCATAATCGAAAATCAGATTATCCGCGTACCAAATAGAACAGGATATTCGGCAACTTTTCCTGTTTGATAACAATATCCGGCATCACCACCTCCATCGCGTACTTCACGTCCGGCAGCCGTATGGAATACCTTAGTCAAACTGTCGGGAATGGTTCCTACACTTCCATCTTCATTACGATGCTTGTAATCAATAGCCTGTACACAACGTCCACTTGGAATATAATATTTGGAGGTAGTCACTTTCATCGTTCCGCCATAAGGCAAAGAGCGGGGAACCTGTACCAGTCCTTTTCCAAAAGTACGACTGCCGACAACTAACAGCACGGTCAAGGTCCTGCAAAGAACCCGACAGAATCTCAGAAGCAGAAGCAGTACCGCTATTTACCAATACAGCAATAGGAATATCCAAATCCAATGGCTCGCGCAATGTCTTATAAGTATTGCTCGCCTGCTTGATTTTCCCTTTGGTCGTTACAATCACTTTTCCACGTGGCAAGAAATAATTCGCAATTTCCTACTGCTTCATCCAACAATCCGCCGCCATTCCTGCGAAGGTCAATTACCAACGAAGTAGCTCCCTGTTTCTTCAAATCCAGAAATGCTTTCTTAAACTCCTTGGAAGGATTGCCGGAAAAAGTACTCAAATTAATATATCCTACACTGATTATCAAGCACTGCAGCATAAGGAATCGCCGGATTCTGAATAGACTCACGTACAATCGTGAACTCCATCGGTGTATTCCTCCCTTCGCATTGGGACGGTTCAACTTTCAATTTAAAGCTGGTTCCAGCCTGTCCGCGTAACATCTGGCTGACTTCCGCATTATTCTTACCGGCAAGATCCTGGCCGTCAATCTCCATCAGTATATCTCCCGCTTTCAGACCGGCTTTTGCAGCAGGCGTTCCCTCAAAAGGTTCAGAAATCATCGAACGTTTTAGTTTCGTATTATAAGCAATGTAAGAACCCATCCCACCGAATGAGCCTTTAATCATCTGCTCCAGTTCACTCTGTCTTCTTCCGGGAAATACTCCGTATAAGGATCCAGCGTGAAAAGCATATTGTCGATCCCTTCCCGAATCGTTTTGTTCGGGTCAATGGTATCTACATAGAACATATCCAGCTCTTTCACAATCGCATTAAATATATCCAGATTCTTGGCAATCTGGAAATTGCGGTCGTCTCCACTCTTGAAACTAAAGAAAGCAACCGTTGCTATCACGGCTACTGCAACAATAGCTATCTGCCCACTCAGCAATTTTTTCATACCTCTTTCAATCTAAATGAGTCGTAAAAGTAGCTCAATCCTCCCTTGTTATTCCGCCAGAACCCTGTTAATATTTAACTTAATTTCATCCCAGCGTTCCTGCGGCATCGATGTTCCGATTACCTGAATAACATTTCCCGAGAGAATAGAACCTATTTTAGCACACTTATCCAACGAATATCCGCAAGTCAATCCGTATAAGAATCCGGAAGCAAAATAGTCACCGGCACCGGTAGTATCTACCACCTTCTGAACCGAAATGGCCGAAACCTTTATTTCTTCTGTCCCTTTGCGGATATAAGAACCATCCGCCCCGACTTTTACGATAGCAATACTGCATTTTCTTGGCAATCACATCCTAAAGCCTCTTTCGGCTCCTTACCCGTGTAAAGCCTTCGCTTCCTCTTCGTTCGCAAAGACAATGTCGACGTATTTGTTTATTAAAAGGTGAAAGAACTCCAGATCACTAGCTACAATGTTATAACTAGCCATATCCAGACAAATCTGCAAACCTGCTTCTTTAGCCAGTTCAATGGCGCGAAGTATCATATCGTGATCCTGAACCAGGTAGCCTTCTATAAATAAGTAAGCATACCCTTTAAACATATCAACGTCAGATTTTCGGCTTTCATAGTGGCAGCAGCTCCCAAATAAGTGCCAAAAGTACGTTCTCCATCCGGTGAAATGAAAGTAGAAGCCACTCCTGTAGGTAAATCACCGGCAAGTAATTTCATGTCAATTCCCTGCTTCAAACCATTTTTTTTAAAATATTGCCCAAAATCATCGTTTCCTATCTTTCCGATAAATCCCGGATGTGCCCCTAGATTAGCTAATGCCAAGACTGTATTTCCCACACTTCCCCCTGTAGCTTTATGCGTTTTCATATCAGAGAATTTACCACTGATTTTCAGAAATTTATCTTCATTTATAAGTTGCATACTTCCTTTGGGCAAACTCATCTCATCTAGTAGCGAATCATCTTGCAAAGTAACAAGAACGTCAACCAATGCATTGCCCATTCCAATTATTTTATCCATTTATCTAAAATTTTTCTGCAAAGATATTGCATATTTCGGAAAAACCTATTATCTTTGCACCGCATTTGAGAGAAAAACCTTCTTCGTTAGCTCAGTCGGTTAGAGCATCTGACTGTTAATCAGAGGGTCCTTGGTTCAAGTCCAAGACGAAGAGCACTTTTAAAGTCAAAATGCAATTTTCTTCGTTAGCTCAGTCGGTTAGAGCATCTGACTGTTAATCAGAGGGCATTTCTATTTATCCGTTTGCCTATCCAGATTCGTTCCACTTGCTATTTTTATTTCGTTCCATTATAGTGGAACGAAGTAAAAGTAGCTAATTGAGATAATCTGACTAGGCAATAAAGATAATTTGTTTGGGCAATTAAAAAGTCTTATTGGCACACCTAACGGAGATACGGTGGCGAGGCATGCATTCGTTTAGCTCAAAACTGTGCAGGAACGAACTTTTTGGTATAGGCTGCCCTAAAGCACATTACCCAAACTTTTAAACTGTTCCCCGATTTTTCAGACTAATCTAAAATTTATCCCCGCTGATTTGCTACTACTCCAAAGACAGCGGTTCAGTTTGAAAACGGCGGCTTAGTCTGAATATTGGGGATTTGGGGATCAGTTTGAGAACAAAGACGAAAGAATAAGGGGAACCTCCCGGATAAATCCATTAGTCCCCTCTGATACTGGTCGTACCTCATCGTTTCTTGATAAAGGCAAGTAGTTACACATAAATGTAATGTTTTTCGACCTTTAACCGTCAGACACCACTCCGTCCCATTTGACTTGCCTTTAAAGTTTAAATAACATTAGATCTTGGCGAAAAATAGCAAACCACAACCAACTGGCTGCTATGGATTCGCCGTGACACTTCATTTGTTTAATGAAAAAATAGACGAGGCAGTCCTACCGTTTGGATATAAACCACCTCGTCTTGGGGTCTTAGCCGAACCTGTTTATTTCTCTATCTTCATTCATTTCAAATCGGTTTAAATACATAAAAGAAGGAAAGAATACCATAAGAGATGTCCAGCCGGATGATTTCTTGATTGTATGGCGATGCAGCCAAGAAGGGTATTCTCAAGCAAATCACACGATTGCTTTGAGGAGAAAGCGGGCATATCTTTTTTGTTCTTTCCATTTATAACAAATGATGGTTTGCGCCCTTTTTTACAAACCCTGTATATACAAAAAAAGCGGTAGGGCATTTGCTCTATCCGCAAGCGAGGGAGTCGGGAGTTCTATACGCACAAACAGGAAATACCCCCGCATATCGCAAGGAGCATTTTACTGTTTCATGTGCGTATTTGAATTTTCGACTTTTCGCTTGCACAGAAATCTGCTAAACGCTTTTTTTTCTTCAAAACATAAAAACATGTCGATCTACGACAGTGCAAATATAAGAAATTATTAATTCATTCGGTTCTCAATCTCGTTTTTTTTATAAAAAGTCATCTTTTGAGAAGCCCTTTATACATTCTTGAAACAAATTTAAGCCGTTGCCAACGTCAATATACTAATCCGTATATCCTCCACATCTACCAGACAGGAAGCACATGCCAGAGTAGTAGAACCAGTAGTCAACACATCGTCAACTATCAGTATGTGTTTCCCTGCAAGTGTTTCGGGATGCTGAAGTTCAAAGATACCTTCCACATTATCCCGACGTTCAAACACAGATTTACGCGTTTGCGTTTCCGTATTTTTCTTACGCAATATTGATTCTGTATCGATGGTGATTCCTGTTACAGCAGCAATACCACGGGCAATCCACTCACTCTGATTATAACCACGGATTTGCTGTTTTTTCTTATGAAGCGGTATGGGGATTATCACATCAATTCCCTGAAAAAAATTGGAAGACAAAAGTTCGGCAGCCATATACCGCCCCATAATTGCACCTATTTCCTTTTGTCCACCATATTTCAACCGATGAAGAATCAACCGGAAGTCGCTTCCTTTCTCATAAAAGAAAAAAGAAGTAGCCCGTTCCAAAGGGATTTGTCCCCAGAAGAGCCGCTCTACCGGATTATCTTTTCGAAGATGATAATTAGTACGGGGTAGATTGATATTACATACTGTACAGATACATTCTTCACCCTTTTGCTAACGGTCGGCCGCAAACAACGCAGCAACGGGGAAATAGCAAAGATAAGAAGGAACTAAGCCAGTCTTTGATAAGAAGTGTGTGTTTCATAATAATAGAAATTTGAAGTTGCTACAATAGCACCTACATATTCAATGGAGGGACTTCTGCAAGGAGTTTCTGAAAGACAGGATGAAGATTTCCATTCGTTGCAATAATATGATGTCCTTCTATGAAATGATCTTCACCATAAAAATCAGTCACCTTCCTCCCGCCTCCTGAACAATCAGTGCTGCCGCAGAATAATCCCATTTTCCGAGAAATGCTTCCATCCAAGCATCAAAACGCCCAATAGCCACATAGCAGATTGCGGCAGCAGCCGAGCCATTCATTCGAATACCGCCCACTACCCCATAAAGCTGATCGATGAGATGAAGAGCAGTCTGTTTATATTGCAGATGATTATAAGGTAATTCTGTAATGACAAATGCATCTTTGATGTCCTCAACGTTCGACACATGAATTTCTTCACCATTCATAAACGCTTTTCCGCCTTTCCAAGCATAAAAACATTCATCCCGGCAAACTTCATAAACGACACCTAAAAGAAGTTCGGTACGGCTACGTAAAGCGATGGACACACAATAAGGAGCCTCATCATGAATATAATTCGTGGTTCCATCCAAGGGGTCAATCACCCAACAGTAGGGTTCATCCTGATAAGTGGCAGAGCCTTCTTCTGTAATGAATCCCGCTTCAGGCAATAAAGCAGTAAGGGCTTTCACCACCGCACTTCAGATTCTTTATCCACATAAGACACATAATCGTGTGCATGTTTTTCCACCACACGCTCACGACGGAAGTTCTTTCGTTCTTCTTTCAAAAAATATCCAACTTCTGTAGCAATCCGACATACATCAGCTGTAAGTTGTTTTAAATCTAACATTCTATCTTTCATAATTTAGGCAATCCGCAAATCAATGCCAAAATTATTACTTTTTTGATAGAAATAAGAGTTTTCCCGGAAAAAGATAAGTAATTCCAAGGTATACTCTATTGAATTACTTTTTTGCACAGTAAATCTATATTCCGTAACGGAATAATATTTCTCATGAGGACGCAACACACAGGATGGAAATTCAGGATGATGTGGCGTGTCCGGATGATGGATGGTTTCAATATCAGACCACCATATTTCTGTTGTGGACCACCTTTAGCCACTATCTTTTCTGAAAGCCCGATACCGGTATAGATCAACAAGCCGGGCTCTGTAGTGTAAGTTTCTAATTGACGGCCACTTTGAGGTTCCGTGACAGTTGCAGCATAACGCAAATCTCCGTTATAATCACGAAGTATCCAGTTAGCCGAATAACCACCCATAAGTTTCATGTGTTCATTAGAGAGGTGACACGTTCTGCAAAGCTATGAGGAGTGCGAAAATCTAAAGGTCCTCCTACTACTGATTCAACCGAAACCGGCACATACCACGGAGTATTTACCGTAACTGAATCCGCATTAATTTGTACGATATGATTTAAAACCGAACCTCCGTCATAACCCTGAAGGTTAAAATAGCAATGTTGCGACATATTAACGATAGTCGGCTGATCGGTAACTGCCTCATATTCTATACGCCAAGTATTGTCCGGAGTCCAGTAATAAGTGACTTTACAGTCCAAATTACCAGGATATCCCTCCTCTCCGTCAGGACTGCAACGAGTAAAAACAATGCCAAGCGTATCAGAACAATTGACCGGCATCGCTTTCCACATGACACGATCAAATCCTTCACACCGCCGTGCAAATGCCCGGGATGTCCGTTTGGAGATTCATTGCACGAAAGTTGATACCGAACAGAATCAATCATAAAATCCCCACCGGCAATACGGTTAGCATAACGTCCTAATAAAGCCCCGAAAAACCGCTCGGCTCCAGTCTCATAATCCTTTAGGTTTTCATATCCAAGCACTACATCTGCCATTTTTCCTTCCCGGTCCGGCACCATAATATTCGTCACACGACACCCATAGTCAATGACCTTGAATTGAGCCCCCGAAGCATTGGTCAGGGTATATTGAGTAACGGTATCACCATCTTGAGTAATACCATAAAACGCTGTTTTCACTCCAGGAATGACCTCACATTCCGCACAAGCACTAACAAGTACGGCTAAATACAAACAAGCAAAAAATCTATTCATCTGACATTCAATAGTAAAGAATAAATATTTTATCGAATAAACAGCCACAAAAATGCAAATGCAGAAGAAGATAAGATCTCTCTTATTCGTTTGAGCGCAATACTTATTTGTGTCTCTACTGTTTTTACAGAAATCCCGAGACGTTCGGCAATCTGCCTATAAGAAAGTCCCTCCTTCCGGCTCAAGGAAAATATCTCCCTACATCTCTCCGGAAGCTGTTCAATTGCCCGATTCACCACTTTTGTCAAGGCATCAATGTCAAAACAATCTTTATATTTCCTTTCTTCCAGTTGCTGGTTAAACCAATTCTCTAACAACTGATGCCTGTTTTCCTCATCACGAAGATAGTTTAATACCCGATTTTTGGCAGCCCGGAAAAGATAGGTTTTTATATAGGTTATTTCAATACAATCTTTATTCTCCCATAGTTTGAGAAACACCTCCTGAATAACATCTTCTATGACTGCTACATCATGCGTATAGAAGTTGAGAAAACAACAAAGTTGTTCATAGTATGTATCGTAATAATTTCGAAAGGCTTGAATATCCATCGTTCCCGGAATTGTGTTTATCAGTCTCACAAATCTACAAAAAATAATCTTCTTTCGGAATATATTTTCGTAAAGAGAACCATACCTTCAAAACACTTTCTAATACTAAAACCGAAATTACATTAATTGCACTAAACAAAGATGCTGATAATGAAGCGGATCATACAGATTCTTTCTAAATATAAATCTGTATGAATCCGCGTCCAAATGAGCTTTACAAGATCGTTCAGAATTGTCTTTCTGCAAAAATATTCAGAGCATAAGGATCACTCACCGCTGCCTGCTCAATATATTTCTGTGCCAGCTTCGTATCACCGGTGTAGCGATAAGCCAGCGCTAGTAAATAACTATAATAAGCACTCCTTTGCTGTACGGCACGATCGCAGAAACTTATAAAGAAAGGAGTAGTGGCAAAATAACCCGCATCAACAGTCTTCATGCCTTCTTTCCAATCTTGCAGTTTATAATTGATGAGCATATCCCCTTGAAAGGCATACCCGTTTCACGATAACAAAGTGCCTGATAAAATGGCAATTCCGGTACGTTCATATTACTAAAATAATCTACCTCAATACCCGTTATAAAATCAAAATTCTCATTGGCCTTGTCTTCCTGCCCCAAAGATTTCAAACAGATTGCTTCATAATATTTAAATGGAACCAATCTAACGATATTCCACAAACCTGCTCCCAGATTTTGAGGCAGAGTTTGCGCAGCCTTAAAACAATCAACCGCTTCTTGCATTTTATTTTCTTTCATTAATCTACGCCCTTTCAGGAAATAAGCAAACATATACTGTTCTGCTACGGCATGTTCTCCACCTTCAGCCGGGACAAAGTTACGTCCCCTAAGAAGTTCTATTGCCTTATCCTCCTGTCCTGCCATGTTATAAGCTCGTGCCCATTCAAGCATAATATCATCGCGGCTAATTACAGACTTATGATTATTCAGGAAAGAAATACGTTCAATAGGAGCAACTCCTAACTTACCCATTACATAGACCGTTTCAAAAATCAACTGTTCGTCATTCGGCTTCAAGGATAATGCCTGCTTCAATAAGGGTAACACTTCATTTTTACGATCCATGTGTGAATAGTAAGCGACAGCCAGATTTCGTGCAGCACGATAATCAGTACCGGACAAGCCTTCCCAAAGAGCGACTGCCTTCTCATAATGTCCTTTGGCGTAGAGGGCACATCCCAACAGCAACTGCGCCTTCCGACTTCCCTGTTTTGCCCAATGAGACAAACTGTTCATTTCAATTCGCCGACTTGGGAAAGCAATCCCTTCCGTTGCCGAATCATTCGGAGAACCGCCTTTATATCTGCATATATGGCAGACAGACTAAAAATCAGAGGCTCGTGTGTTTGCAACATCTCTATCAGGGAAACAGCCTCTTTCTGCAGATTAGCGACAAGCAAAGTTTCTATAAGATCGAGACATACCTGATTCTTATCCGTCTGTATCTTTTCCATAAAATCCCGGGCACTAACTTTACCGGTCAGCACACCGAAGTAACGCGCCAAATGATTAAGTTTATCATTCGCTTCTACAGACAGATATTGACGTTCCGATGCTTTTTATCTCCCTGCAAATAAGAAGCATATATCATCAACGCATTGGCTACAGCATTATCTTTATGATAAGTAATGGCAGTAGTAAGATGTTGAACAGCCTTGTCATACTCCAGCTTACGTATGTCAAGCATAGCCGCATAAGTCATGGCTGAAGAAACATAAGCACTGCTCCATGCCGCTTTCCGGAAATAATCATAGGATTTCTCCTGCTCATCGAGCGCTAAATAAACATGCCCTAACAAATAGTACAGTTTCCCATTTTCAAGACGCGTATTGAACCGTGTCAACACTTTTTCCGCCCTCAAAAGATATTCCAAAGCCTCACTGTAAAAAGCATTGCGTAATTTTGCTTCTCCTAAAGCGATCAATGCAGGAGCAAAATTCGGATCACGTTCAAGAGCTTCTTTATAATAGCTCTCTCCTTTAGTGGCAGGATCACGGTATTGGTCCACATGCAAACCTTCAAGATACAACAAATGCGGACTTTCAACCTTTTTGATATTCGGCATATCCTGTGTTGTATGAGGAATATTAAAAGTATCGTGTTTCTTCACTGTATAAGACATTAAAACAGTTCCGTCATTAGCGGTGACATCTATTGAATATCCCAACTTCATTCTTACATCCGCAGGTAGCATATATTCTTCTCTGGCTTTGACCGTAGCTTTTCCTGAATACAAAATCTGATTATCACCTTTGACCGTAATCTTCACATTACGAGTCTTGTTCAGTTGCACTTTAATCGTATCCTTGACGTATATAGCTCCTGTCGTGTTCGCAAAATCCGGAACCCCTGATTTCTCCGATCGGGAACCAATATTGCGAGAAGGTTTTAGTCTCCATCGGTTCAAGCCATGTAAAGTCCGGCTGATTGTCAGAATAACTGCCTGCCATTAACTCACAATAGGCTCCATCTGTATCTGTGAGAGCATTTTCCCAAGACTGGGACAACTGATTGTAAGCCCATGTGAACATTTTCTTACCGGGTGACACATGATGATCTCCGATGTGTACAACCCCGCATTTCCTGCCCGTATCATAACCGCCAAAGAAATCATACTGTGATGCCGCACTAAAATAAGAGGTAGGCTGAATCGTATTCTTATGTTTGCTTATATCAACTGCACCGTCATAACGAATACCATTAAATATCCCCGCCGCATTTGTTGCAACCGGATAAGTGGTAACCGAACGTTTGTAATGGAAAAACACATGGCTTACATCGTGCGGAAAAGAATATCTCATAATTCTTATTCGAAGGTACCGCCACATTCTCCCACCATAAAAACGAATGTCTTAACGGTGTGATATTCGACAACTTGACTCTCGTTTCAAAGATAGACTCACCAGGATTAAGCACAATACCAACCATGCCTTTCATCCGGTCTGTCGGATCATGTTCCGAAACCCAAACAATCACTCCTCCGCCCGGCAGTTTTTCTATCTCATAATCAGTAGGCATAAAAGACGAAGCCCGATGATGAAAAGGCCAGTTAAACTCCAGTCCACCGGAAATCCATGACCCCAATGCACCGATAAGAGCAGGTTTTATGACATGGTTCTTATAGAAAAAATCATATCCATTCGTTTTATCTTTGGCAGCATATATCTTACCACCAATTTCCGGCAATATTTGAAGTTCCAAATATTCATTCTCCAATTTGATTAGTGTATATTCCTTATCCACTTTTTGTTCCCGATTCACTTTCAGAACGATTTTATTAGGATAAGGATTGCCACTCGACCGTTGGTGTACCCGGTTTTCAGCAAACATCGGCAGTTCTTCACGTTCGGGTTCTGTGTATGTCGGAATACTGACTTTACTTACAGACACCTTGACCGATTGCGCTTTCGCGCTTGTAGTAAGAAACAAAATCAGAAATAAAATATTGAAATATTTCATGAATGCATGTATTATTATGATTAAAAAATATCTTTCATTTTACTCTATCCTGACACAACGGACAGATGCTGCCGAAGCACGGTCCAGACCTGTAAAATTAAGATTTGCATTATTATAATAGAAGTAATAAGCTCCTGTTGTCCCCGGATTACTAGTCCATTGATACCCCCGATATTCCTGATAAGCAATTTTATTAGCTCCCCCTATCCAGATAGCCTCCTGTCGGGAAGTAAGAAGTTTGCGAACCATCAATCACAAACAGATGCCCGTAATTATTATCACATTCTGTTTTTGAAGTAAAGATAAATCCCTGATAGCAATTCTGATCGGGCACACAATAACCTTCCGGACAGGGGTCATACACTGTCTTTACATTCTTAGTCGAACCGTCTGAATTTCCCCACAGTCCGTTATTTCGCCATTCATTATGCCAGTCATTCGCAGAAAAGATTCTTGTATCAGGATTGGAGATAGTATAACTCACAGTTCCTACTTCGGCAGAAGTGGTTGCATTGGCAGTTAATTCCTTATCACTCACAGTCGTCGCACTCGAACGGACAATATCAAGCGGACGCGGGAACGGATCTTTGCGCCCCCACTGATACCATGCACCATAAGCATTCTGGTCTTTAGGAGTAACAGAAGTTGCACCCAAATTACGATCCATCATTTTGAACGTTCCCCGTTCCTCGTTAATATAGGTAAGATCCGATGCTTCAGTCACCCAAATATGGAAAGACCATACATTCTTGCCCGATGCATCTCGAATAGCCACAAGGGCATTTCCTTTCACGCCGCTTACAGGGACTTTTAAAGTAGTTCCCTCCAATGCAGGAACAGCAGAAAGAACATCTCCTGATGAAGACGAATTCGTTTGTGTCCACAAAACAGTTGCAGACACAGCCTTATCTACTAATTCTCCATTGACATTCACTCTCGGGCGATTTTCATAAGTATAATCTTCTGCCAATGAATAATAAGGTGTAACATCTATTTCAAGTGTTCCTGCAGATGCCGTACGATAACAGTTTGCCTTACCATAATACAACGTCACCGGCAACAATTCCATCGGTTTTACAACTCCGGCTTCAATAGTGAAAGCACCCGGAGTTGCTTGTTCGTAAATCCGTCCGGCAGCATCCGTTATGACGAAAGTCAACCCTTTGGTATAATTTACCGCAGGAAGAAATAAAACAAAGTCTGTATGAGCCGAGGGATTATTATCCGTAGAAAGAGGTACGCTTGTATCACAAGTAACCAATGCAGTAGCCGCAGCAGAAGGAGTGGAAGACTTCCGAAGTGATACGATTCCATCCGCTACATTAACATCAGCTATACCCGACACCTGTTCTCCGTCATTACCGCGTACAGCTACAGACTTAACGCTAATTCCCATTAACTGATAATCAGTCAGTTGTATCCGTACTCCACCACACAGATTCTTAAAAGAGAAGGCTTCACCATCAGAGGCTGCCGCCATCGGCAAAGATGATATTTCACTATCGGCATTAAATGCACCCATCCATTTCTGTCCGGCAAGTGCCGAAAAGTCAACAGCAAGTGTCGTACCTTCAAGTTGGCTGCCTGACGCAGCCGACGCCGGATAAACAGCATATCGGATGGCATCATCTACAGAAGTGTCCACCGGGTCAAAAACAGCGGTACGAACACTATTGGCAGTAGTAGTATAAACAGCTCCATTCGGTGTTGAAGTGCCAAACAGCCGTATCTCATCATTTTGGGTCCAAACCATTCATGGATGCATTAAGCGACGTGCGTGTTGTGGCGGTAACAGCACAAATGGCCGTAATGGATTTTCTCCTCCTTTTACGGTCGGTTCCGGAGAAAACGCCTCGTCATCAGTTTGCACACAACTACCCAATGATAAACCAATTACCAGAAGAATCAGAATTTTATTTTTTTTCATGGTCTCGCAAATTTAAAATGTTATCATTATTTCCATGTACCTTCCGTATCGCCATTATTCCAGGAAGGTCCGGTACCGGTATCTCCTTCCCCCGGAGAGGTTCAGGATCCGTAGCAGCTTTCAAAACGATTGGTAACCATTTCTCATAATTCGTAGCAGTCAGTCCAGTGAAGGTATCACTACCATTCTGATCGTATAAGGTAGCATTAAATATCAAACGATCGGCCACCACCCGAAGTAAAGTCCGTGGAATAGCCATTTCGACTACATATCCCTTATCGGCTGCCGTATCACCAAAAGTTCCGTGAACCGCACCCTTACAAGTTACTGAAGAATGACTGCATTTAATGGTATATTGAACTGCATCCGGAATAAGAGAGATTTTAAGAGGAGTTCCGGTAGCATCTCCCACCCTGAAAAATCAATTCCATGCTGTCGTCTGTAGTCAAGTCTTTATCAAGACGTTCCACCAGACAATATACATTTTCTGCATCATAAGCAAAGCGGAACACGGCTTGTGTAGTGGACACACTTCCGATAAATAGCGCATCACTGACTGCACTCCAATCCGAGTTGTCGGCGTCTATCACCGGTGTCATTCCGGAGGCATTAATCCGATGATTCAGAACAAACTGTCCAATCTGAATACGGGCAGCATCTTTATTCTCGCTATTGACAAAAGTAGCAGGCATGGCAGCTACAAGAGTATGCGGGTCAATAATTTCCGTTGCTCCCCAATATCCTTTTCCACTGAATGGCTGATACGTTTCTCCCCATTGGGAAGCCTCTGCGTTACCCACCTGCATGGTAAAGAGAGAAGAAGCATTGTACGACAAGACAGTCTCTCCCGAGGGGAATTGTACCAGATAAGGTGCTGCAGCCTTCTGCACAAAATTGAGTTTACGGTCCGAAGGCCCTACTTCATCTCCGGTCAATGGAGCCGAAGCCCAGTTGTCGGAGCTCCATGCCATTGAAATATGATAAACGTCGCCTTCATCTCTGAAACGTGTTTCTGTAGCTACTGCAATCTTCGTCGAATTATTTAATTCGCGGGCAGAAGGCATCTGATCCGAATAAATTTGTTTGCCCGAACCATCTATAGCCAGTCCGGTCTTTTGACGGATCACCTTTCCAACGACCGTCCATGTCCGCCCATTATCCATAGAGCGCAGCATGGCAGTCCCCGAATCGGCTGTGAGAGGCTCGCTATCCGTAAAATAGACCTGTATTTCACCCGAACGAAGTTGTAATGCATAAGGTTCCCAAGTCGTTCCCTGATAAATAATCTGGGCAGTCGACCAGGTACGTCCATTATCGGAAGAACGCCTCATCATAATGCCATTACTCTGCGGATCGACCCTGTATCCCTGATTCAAGCGAAAGGAAGCGAATGCCAAAATATCCTTATTTGCCAGAACGACTGCATCACATGATGAGAAACAGCGTGTATCACTGGCACCGGAAGTTTGCCGGGCACTTTCGCTCTGAAACAGAGGACTGGATGCATTCTGCCATGTAATCAGATTAGTACTTAAAGCATAATAGACATTCCAAGCCTGTGGTCCCTGCTGGTATAATAGCAAATAGGTCCCATCACCTAATTTCTTGATACGGGGATAAAGAGCATTCACAGCCGACAGTGCCGGACTTTCCAAAGTCAGCAACCGGCGATAGTCTAATTCGAGAGAACTATTCCCCCATTCATCCGCATGAGAGTTCACTGCTACATTTTCACTTTTATTGAGCGACTGAATAGAGGTAATCTCCGGTGACCGGTTCAGGGTCAGGATTTGAATTAGACGCGGATTGGGCCACTCATCCGTTGAGGTATAAGATGTACAAGCAACGAGAAGCCCCATCACTGTTACCAAAAGGTATCTATGAGTTTTTAACTTTTTCATCATATTCATTCTTTTATTTATTCAATCCGTTATCTATCAGTTTGAAGTCATACTTTTATAAAATCAATTTTTGTTGACTATAAGGTGTACCATCCAGACGGAATATATCATGAAACCAAATTTCAGGTTCCGGATCTCCGGCCTTGCTCGACCACTGTAAATGGAAATTACACTTTCCTGCTGTCAATCCCCAACTGATGGCACCTACCTTTTCACGTTTAAGAATCGGCATTATTTCTTCAAAAGTTGAACGAGGACGTCCCATATACTCCTGACAGATAACCGGACGATCAAACTGCCTCATGAAAGCGATGAATTTTTCCATTTCTTCAGGTCCGTAATAACAGTGAAAGGTCATAACGTCACAATTCTCACCCAGAAAACTGATAATCGGCAAATTACTGCGTGTGCCATGTCCTCCGGGATAAATCCATATCGGAGACGACAGCGGTTGCGAGGGATTCACCTCACGCGCCCAACGGAACACTTCGCGCAACAATGGCATACTGTGTGCTTTCTGCTTGAAGTTTTCCGGTTCGTTATATAAACACCACAATAAAATACGATCATCTGCTTTAAAGGTAGTCATCACATCTTTCACGTAACGTTCCAGACGCGGATACGTTGACGGATCATTGACGGATGGCGCCCGGGACTCTGTATCCATTGAGAGTTATGAACACCCTGTACAGAAGCCGGTTGTACACCGAGTTTCGACTCCTCAAAACGCCCGCCATTCGTAAAGAAAGTGACGATGGCACGCATACCATGTTTCTGACAGATACCCAGAAATGTATCCAGTCGTTGTTTAAACCCTGCCGGATCCGCTTCCCACACCATATCATGCAGGAATATGCGTACCGTATTGAATCCGAGCTCCCCGGCACGTCCCAACTCCAACTCCATGGTTTTCGGATCAAAAGTCTCCTCTTGCCACATCTCAAACTGATTGATTGCCGTAGCAGTAACGTAGTTGATACCCACCGGCCATTTTTGAGATGCGTACCATGCGTTTGCTTTTTTTCCGTCGACCATCTTTTCAGCCTGTTGGGCACAACCGGTTGTTGTCAATAAAAAGAGAATTGTTACAATCAGTATATTCAATCTATTCATAAGAAATCAAATTAATTAAGTTGTTAATACCCAGGATTCTGGTCTTTTGTCTGATCCAATGCCATATTATAATTAAATTCATCGGTAGGGATAGGCCACCAGTAGGCTGCATCTCCCACTTCGGATAAAGTCGAAATACGTCCGGCAGCCAAAGCTGCTTCTGCAAGCTTTCCACAACGCTTCAGGTCATTGTAGCGTTTACCCTCAAAAATCGTTTCGTAGCCACGCTCCTGCAACACCAGTGCAAGGAAAGCATCTTTACTTGCATAATCAGCCAGTTTGTAGTCTGAAGAAGAAGCTTGTGTCGGTTTCTGTCCGTAAGCACGTCGCCGCACCATATTCAATTTTTCCATGGCATCATCGGTAGGAGCTCCTTTTCCAGCGACAAACAGCTTCTGCATAATAAAGCAGAATATCAGCATAACGATATACCGGGTTGTCATTGGAAGTTGTACTGCTCCCCTGTCCATTCCGAATCTCTGAATTTCGAGCAGACCATACCCGTTTTAGTCAGTGCATTGAGTGTTCCATTCTGCGTTTGTTTATACAATCCGAACTGATAGCGTAAATCATTCTGGTCCCAATTCTGAATAAATTTATTCTTCTGATAATCGGTATAAATTCCTACAGCTCCCATATTCACGAAAGGATTGGGCTTGCAGAGATACATATAGGCGATGGTCGATCCACTATCGCGGTTGAACTTTATATAGAAAATTTCTTCAGAAGTGGCATTAGCTGTATGACCGTAAAGGTCGAGGAAATCATCCGCTTTGCCAACCTCAACCAGAGAATATCGTTTGATGAAATAATTAAACCGGCTGCTTCAGCCGCTTCTTCATAACGACCGGCATAAAGGCAAGCTTCTGTTTTCAATGCCAATGCGGCATAACGCGAAGGACGTCCGGCAGCTTTAGCCACTTCCGGCAGATTGGATGCAGCATAATCGGCCTCATCAATCACAAACTTCCAGATATCAGCTTCCGGAGTGCGGGGTTTATTAAAATCATTCATGTTCTGTTCATCGAAAAAAGGAACGGCGCCCCAATTCCGTACCAGCCATGAGTAGGCGAATGCACGTAGAAAACGTGTTTCCCCAGTAAGGTTGTTATACTCCTGTTGCGAGAGTGGAGTATTACCTATACCGTCAAGAATATTATTGGCAAAAACGAATGGCGCGATACAACACCGCCCAGCTATCTTTGGAGAAGCCCACCCCACCACTGGTAAGCCCGGTATCATAAGCTGTGGCATAGTTACCTCTTCCAATGCAATAATCCGCCAGTCCTTCTTCCAGAACAATCAGATAACGGCTGAATCCCGGATCACGACGGAGTTGGAAATAGATGGAATTGATAACACTCTCCACTTCTTTGGCATTCGCCGCCAAAAAGTCGTTGCATCCACTTTCTTCGGATGTTCTTCCAAAGAGCCCATATCTTCACAGGATGTGTTCATTGCCAGGATCATAGCAAAAGCGGCAATATATATCAATAATTTTTTCATAAGACATCAGTTTTTTATATGTTAGAAAGTGAGTCGGCATCCAATCGTATAAGTACGGGCACTAGGATAACAATACGAATCTACCCCTGAATCATCGAGCTTCCGCCACCATTGGCATTTATATCCGGATCCCAGAAAGGGTAGCTCGTAATAGTAAACAGGTTTTGGGCACTCACATAGACACGGGCGCGCTTGATGAATTTGCTACGGGCACAAGGTACATCGTAGGCCAATTCGAGGTTTTTCAGTCTGACGAAGCTGCCGTCATAGACAAACCGATCGGACATTTTATAGGAAGTCTGGTCGAGATTGGGATATTTTGCGGTAGGATTCTCGGGGGACCAGTGATTGTAGTACACCTCGCGCAACGTATTCCCGTTATATCCATAATCATAAGCTTGTGCAGCCATACTAAGCGAATATATATCATTACCTATTGAACTCTGGAAGAAAGCGCTTAGCGTAAACCCTTTATAACTGACTGCTGTAGTCAGATTGACCAGAAAATCAGGATTAGGATCACCGATGATAGTCTTGTCTGCTGCTGTGATGGCAGGATCGTCATCCATATTCTTATATACAATATGACCGTTCTCATCATATCCATCTTCAACATATCCGTAGAAAACATACATTGGCTCACCCACACGCATCAGATTGAGCTGGTCTTTCAGAATGGTGTTATCCAATTCGCCACCGAAAATATCCTTATCTTCCGAAAGAACTAACACTTTGCTGCGATTGAGCGAAAAGTTGACACCCAAATCCCATTTCACAGCACGATCAATAATCCGCCCGTCGAGTTGCAACTCAAAACCCGAGTTACGGATGGAACCGATGTTACGCAGGGCAGTGGTGTATCCACTTGAACGAGGCATCTCTACATTGTTCAACAAATCAGTCGTTTTCTTCCGATAGTAATCTGCAGTCATGCGGAGGCGATTATTAAACAGGGACAGATCAACCCCCACATTAAACTGTGAAGTTGTTTCCCACTTCAAATCACCGGTGTAGGTATCTGACGGAACATACGCCACTGTTGTATTCTTATCGAATACTACATTTTTCCGTCCTCAATGTGTTCTGCGTAGAATACGGTGAGATGGCAGTGCTACCGGTTACTCCGTAACTCAAACGGAACTTTAGATCTGAAAGCCACTCTACATCACGCAAAAAAGACTCTTGCGAAAGACGCCAGGCCGCTGCCGCTGAAGGAAGTATCCCCATTTATTTCCTTTACTATAACGTGAAGAACCATCAGCACGAAGACTGGCAGTCAATAGATAGCGATCAGCATAATTATAGTTGACACGTCCCAAAAATGAGAACAAACGCCAATCTGAATAAGAAGATGTCGGCAACCCCTTAACGGTAGCTGCATCCATGTCATAGGTTTCGGTCACATCACTCAAGAAGCCTTCGGCCGTACCCGTTCCCGCAGTTTTCGATGTACTCTGTTCGTAGGTAAAACCACCCATCACACTCAAATGGGTTTTTTTAGAAAACTCTTATTATAGGTTATGATATTATTACTTGTGATACCAACTGTTTCTCCAAATGTAATAGAGGCAGCTCCTTGTGAATTAGGGTATTGCAATGACTTATAATAATCTTTGCGATTCTGGTTATTGTTAACGTTGGCAGATAACTGGAGTGAAAGTCCGTCTATCGGTTTTATTGTCAATGAAGCATTTGCCATAATCCGGTTGGCGTACCATTTATTATCCACTTCTTTCACATAAGCCAACGGATTTACCGGTGCAATCGGTTGTGTTTGGAAGTCATTCCAGGTTCCGTCGTCATAATGAGGTGTCGCTGTTGGCGGCAGAATCAGTGTAGAACCGATAACAGACGTTCCCCGGCTACCTCCCTGCGAATTCATCTGATTATGATTGGAGCGGCTGAAAATCAAGTTGCTCGACACGGTGACATATTTTGATATATGATAATTCAGGCTCGAACGGATAGACATACGTTTATAGCCACTTTCCTTCACGATACCTTGCTGATCGAAATAGCTGGCGCCTAACGTTCCCTGAACTTTTTCTGTACCACCAGAGACATTCACAGAGTGGTCGGTAACAAGTGCATTACGAAACAGTTCACGCTGCCAGTTGGTACTATGCCAGTAGATTTAATCTCTTCATCGGTATATATCGTCGGCTGATTATTAATCGCTGCTTTTCATTCAGATAGCTCATATATTCCCAAGCATCGAGTAGCTCAAGTTCTTTAGCCAGACTCTGCACACCGAAGCTGGCATTGTATTCCACCGTAATCTTCCCCTCTTTAGCTTGCTTCGTCGTAATCAAGATGACACCATTGGCACCGCGCGAGCCATAGATAGCAGTTGCGGAAGCATCTTTTCATCACTTCAACAGATTCGATATCAGCCGTATTAATCATATTAATGTCACCCGGAAATCCGTTGATAATCCAAAGCGGTTCATTGTCACCCCGAATAGAATTGGAACCACGTACCCTCACTTGTATTCCGGCTCCCGGCTGGCCATTAGTTTGCTGAATCTGTACGCCTGACACGCGTCCCTGTAATGCTGACGCAACAGAAGTATTTGCATATTCAGTAATGATATCGCCTTTGACGGAAGCTATCGAACCGGAAAGGTCCCGTTTACGTTGTACGCCGTAACCTACCACTACTACTTCATCCAATGTCTCTGTATCTTCTTCAAGAACGAAATTCATTGAACGTACTCCGGCCACCACCTTTTTTTGCTCTGTGGGGCGTAACCTATAAACGTCACATCAATAGTGGCACTTTCTGGTACATTCTGCAACTCAAACTTTCCGTTAAAATCGGTAACCGTACCGTTGGTGGTACCTTTTACCAATACGCTCGCTCCGATGACCGCTTCTCCCTGCTCATCTTTCACCACACCCGAAATCGTCCGGTTGGTCTTCGTCTGCACCTTTTGTAAAACAATCTGTTTGCCTACTATTTCATACGCAATGTCACTTTTATCAAAGGCCTGTTTCAGCACATCCGAAAGATATTGAGAACCTCCTTTCAGGGAAACAATACGTGACAGAGGGATAGAAATTATCGAACACAAAAGTATAATCTGTCTGTTTTTCAACAGCTTGTATCAGATTTTTTAAAGAAATCTGCCTGGCAGCGATATTGACTTTAGTCTCTTTCTGCGCCCATAGCGAAGGGCTGGAAAGCAGGCTGCCCAAAACAAGAATGCTACATAATATTTGTTTTAGCTTCAACATTGTAAACTCATTTAAGGTTAAATAAAGGAATTAATTATTACCTTTGTCTGCATAAAGCAAGGCGATACCTGTGCCATCCGTCTGACGGATAGCATACATACGCAGGTTTTGCTCTTCGGACGTGGAAGATGGCACTCTTCTGCGTCCTTTTTTATTCTTCGATTACTTTCTTCCGGTTATGCTCACCTCCTCTCCGTTAATAGTGTATGTAATCGGAGTCACCCGATTAATGATCTCAAGCATCTCTCGCAAAGATTCTGTTTTAATTGTCATCCAATAACGTTTATTTTCCGGTACATCATGCAATTGAATTTTGATGCCATACCATCGTTCCATTTTTGAACTATTTCCTGCAGATTCTCATTTTCAATTTTCAGCTTGCCCAATCGCCATACGGATTCTACTTCAGCATCGCAAGCCGCCAATTTACACTTCTCCATTTCACGCAAAGGAATAATGGCTTTCTGATTGGGTTTCATATCTGCCAGCAGCTTGTCCGTTAAAGCCGAGACAACCGTCACGTGCCCTCTAAGCAGTACAACTTCCAATTCTGAATGGTCTCCATATCCATTGACATCGAATGCCGTACCATGAACCAACACTTTCACATCACCCACTGATACATCAAACTGTCTCTTACTGTCTCGCACCACATCAAAAAAGGCCTGTCCGTTCAATTTTACAGAACGGCGGTCTTTGGCATAATCCGTAGAATAGGTCAAAGTAGAACCGGAATTCAACCAAACTTTAGTGCCATCCGGCAAACTGACTTCAGCTTTCTGGCCAACAGGAGCTGTAAATGAGACTAATCCTACTTCTTCCTCTTCCGAAACCAGCAGAGAGTGAGAAGCCCAACACCAGTGCCAGCATAGCAGCAATTCCCACTGCCCGATACAACAACCGCCGCGTGTACATCTTCACAGGTTTCACCAGATTCAGATTACTCATTATCTTTCCCCCACACGTTCTTTATCAGGAATTACCGGATGTATTCCCGCATGAGCTATCTGCCAGCTCTCGCACAGTTCCTGAAATTCCTGTTCGTGCCCGGCATCAGCATTCCGCCATTCCATGATTTCTTTCTCCTCCTGCGGAGAAGCAGTTCCCAATAGATATTTAGATATGATAATATAAATGTCTTCCATATTTAAATGTGTTTTATAAGCTCTTTTTATTAAATAGACCCGTAACTTTTGAATTACCCTGAAAGCATTCGACATTTTTTCATAACACTCACTAAACAACTCTATTTTTTCTCATTTAATGCATAAGTCAATGACTTTACCCTAAAAAAAAAATCACCCTTACTACGATATATTTGTAGTAAAGGTGATTTTAGTAAGCTCAAGGCTTTTCGGACTACTTTTAACTATAGCCAATTATTAAGGAAGCATCTCAAATTCAGAGCCAACCCTCTTGATTCTTATATAAAATACATATTTTTTCATTCTTCCATTATAATAACCTTACTTCTGAACCACAATTTTCAACTTACAGGTACGTCCATAGAGTAATGCCACACCGTCATAAGTGAGTCCGGTTATGCCAGCTCCCGAATAGGCTGGCCCCTGGCTTCCTACCACTCCTGTAGGAGTAGCTATTTTACATCCTCCGGCAACTAATGCATCCATATCGTTTGCGGCTTCAATAACATGAATGACACCGTATTTGCCCGCCGCAGTAACAAAGGCAATATAAGAACCGTCTTTTATCTGCAGACTACAAGGATCATTCGGGTATCCATCAGACGCATTGACTCTTTGCATTAACATATCGGCACCTCCTTTAGTTATACTTTCCAACATATTCAACGCCTCAAAAGTATGAACGTCCGAAGCCGCATTCGCCATCATCACATCAATACCAAGATCAGTAACCTTATCATCAGGTATAAGAGTAAACAACGTTTTGTTGGTAGCAACACCTGCCGGTTTGATCCAGTCATTCACATCGTAAGCTCGCCCTATCGGTCCTCCACTAATTCTTGACGCACTGACATAAGAGAAACCTCTGTTTTTAACGGCAACAAAGCTTGGATTTCTCCATATATTGATGAAAGCAAAGTCTACGCTATTTGCCTTTGAGCCATATCCTTTAATTTCCTTCAAGCTTAATACATGTTTCTGCACACCCCGTATCATTATTCCCTCTATGGAGAAAAAATATAAGGTTGATCCGGTTCTGTTGAATGTTCCCATTCGGGTGCCATTTCGATATCGCTGAAAACAAGCGCAACATTATTGTCAACACCCTCAAGACCTTCGATATTGATAATCTTTTCCTCTTTCAACCCTTCTATATCTTCCACCACAATCTTAATTCCACCAGTATCTTTATTATCTACGACAGTTTTCAAAATAAACTCCATTTCCAACGGATTGCCTGATACCGGAATAGTCGTATATTCCTTCAGGTCACCCAGTACTTTATTACACAACGTATGTTTTATGGACTTAATGCCCACAGCAGAACGAATCACTACAGACAGAGAAACCTCTTCATCGGGTACTAAAACAGGGAAATCTGATGGTTCGGTGAATATCTGGGATGGAAGTTTGGTTATCTTTTTAATAGGTATTACCTTTTGTGCCGTTTTTGTCAAAACGTCCGTTGATGTTACCAGTATCCCGGCTGCTTCACGCGTGTTGACCTTGACATTCAAGTCAAATTCAAGTGTCATATCAGCTTGCAGAGTATCTATCTTTAAACGTTGACGTTCAGTCGCGTTTATCTCTTCATATTCTCCATTCTCATCCATCTTCAACAAGGTAGCATATATACTGTGTATACCCACAGCAGAGAAACTTCTGGCAGATACAGTCACCGTCGAGTTATACTCCACCACATCTATTTCGGAAGGAGAAGTGAGTTCTACAGTAGGTGGCGGATACGCGTTGTCGTCCGAATAATCAGACTCACTATCACTACAATTTGTCAACAATAAACCCCATGGAAGGGCAAGTATCAGGATCATTATATTTTTGATATATTGCTTCATGACCGTTCATTTTTTATTTTAAAGATTCGATTTGTAATTGAAAACAATGTAAATCTCCGCTTACACTTGTTTCGGTTACCCCCCTAAAAGCCCATTTGTGTGAAGTCAGGACAAATATACAATACTCGGAGTCTCTATTTCTATTTTCCACTTCTACGAAAGAATAGGTATCAGAAGTTAAGTTAGAAGTAATTGCCGACTCAAGATTAGGCAATAACGCACGTTTAACAGTGCCTACCAGAACCGTCTGTTCGTTTACCTTTTTCTTGAAAACGTTGACAGCCGGAGCTATAAGGTCTTCACTATTTAATGATACAGAACAGAAGAGCATATCTATTCCGTTCACTGCTTCTGTTTTTGTTTCAAGATATCTGCAATCGTTTTTACTACATATTGTGTCATTTCGGAAATAGTAGAAGGAAAAAGCACAGTACTGCCGATTATCTTTTTCTCTCCGTTACTATAGCTGACAGGTACAAACACCGGCACTTTCTTGCTCTCTCTAGCAGTCTCCGTACCCGTATTTATGATTGCTGTTTGCCCATAGACAGCGTTCGTCCTGTCCAGCAATGCCACTGAATGAACAGTGTTTCTGATAGATGACGCCACCTCTTTATAACTACAAGAGCTAAATAAATTTTGCTCTGACAAGTGCGCATAAACCAATACGTTAGTTGTTCTGAACCGGTTCCATTCCGGAATTTCTTCTCCCTTGTTATCCTCATCACTACACGAAACGAACAGGCAAGATATGACACATATAAATAGCAGATATAGATAGTTTGATTTCATATTTCATTCATTTTACAAATTCAACTTCAGCAAACAAAGCCCTGTGGTCAGAAACCTCCGGATTAGATAAAACTTTAAACGATTTCACTTTCCACTTATTCTGTGGAAGTCCGAATATATAATCAATCTTGATTGTCGGCTGATCTGCCGGATAGGTGAATGTATCATCACAGATTCTCTGCCAGTTCTTCATTACCTCACAAATCACATTAGAGTCGGTCCGGGCATTAAAATCTCCCCCCAGCAGTGTCGGGGTATCTCCCGTACCAATCCGCTCATTAATCTGTTCGGCCATCGCACTCCTTATCAGGTCCGTCGAATGATCCAAGTGAGTCGTTCCTATCCTGATTACGTCTGAAGTTCCCGGCTCCTGAATATCTACATATAATAGCGTCCGGGGTTCTTTGGCTCCGTCTATACCTTCAAAAGTTTTGTTATTGATATAAACAAAAGGATATTTTGAAAGGATAGCTACTCCATATTCTCCACCCCCAGTATCCATCGCTTTCCCGAATACGGAAAACAATCCCAACTCCGCAGCCAGTTGAGTGGTGAAATCCTGATTTTGTTCCTTTTGTGTTGTAATCTATCTCTTGCAACATTACAACATCGGATTGTATTTCCTGATAAATACAGCATACTCCTTCACCGAGTAACCGGTCATCTCCCCGGACATCCGGCAATTATAGCTCATTATTTTAAGAGCCTGCGCATACGTACTTTGATACGCAAAGAAGAAAAGGCATACCCATACAATGGGCTTTAAAAGTGCTTTCATAAATTTGTTTTTGTTATTAGATTAAGTTTACTTATTCAACGGTATATGTATATTCTGATATTTTTTTAAAGCTAACCGGTGTTATGGATTGCATCACCTCCAACACATAGTTCAAATCGTTCCTTTACAAACAAAGTCGTACGTAAACGAAGCAATCTTTTCGTTTTTAACTGTAATCTCTATATCAAAATGCCGCGAGAGTGTTAGCACCTCTTTCAATGATGCATTTCTGAAAATAAGCCGGTTGCTTTTCCAACTCGAAGCATCATCGTGATATCTATCAGTTTTTATTTTTATTACATTACTCCTTTTCTCATAAACTTAGTTTGTCCGGGAAGCATTTGCTGCATAGGCCTGCGGCTTTGCACATGCCCGATATTTATACTTCCTTCGTCGAGTGTAGTTTTGATTACCTTATCCGAAGCGTATGCTTTTACATTGAAACACGTTCCCGTCACTTGTATTTTCACATTCTCGGCAAGCACCTGAAAAGGGGATTTCTTGTTTTCTGCTATCTCAAAATAAGCCTCTCCCTCCAGCGTAACATTCCTGTTGTATTTTGCAAACTGTTCCGGATAGGTCAATTTAGAATCGGCATTTAACCACACCCGGCTACCATCAGGAAGTAATACAAGTAGCTTCTCACCCCTTACAGCACAAACCTCCCGATAAACAAGGTTTGCCTCACTATGACTTTGATAGAAATTATATCCTACACCTATCACAAGCAAAACAATTGCACAGGCTACCGTCCACTTAAAGAACAATGGCATCCTTATTCTCCTGTTCTTTCGTTTTTCTTCCCGCATCACGGCTTCCTGAATATTCTTATAAATGCGATATTCATCAAAAGGAGGCAATTCTCTGTCGCCCAATTCGAGCTGTTTGCCTTCTATTATCCTCTGAATGTCGTCATCCATATATTTCCCGATGCCGTCAACTACTTCAAAGTCCTGATTTGTATGTTTCTTTTTTGATTTCATATTTCAATATCTATTAGTAATACACACTGTTACAAAAAAGTATTATACAGACTACGTTAAACCGTGTTAATTCAAGAGAACGTTCCATTTCAGCAAAAAGAGATAAAACTACATCATACAATAAAGCAACAATAGGCTAAGCTCTCCCACTGTCGCGCGAATCTGCTTCAAAGATTGGCTATATTGAAATTTAATTGTATTGATCGAAAGATTAAGTTTATCGGCTATTTCCTGATTGGAGTATTTTCCCGAAACTTTCATTTCAAAAACCTTGCGGCGTTGTGGCGAAAGTTGCTCAAGAGCTTGCTGTATGATGTTCATTTGTTCTTGCTTAAGGTTTTCGTTTTGAGAATTGTCTTCCAATTCCAAAACCATTGAAAGGCAATCCTCAAGTAAATAGATATTTTTCTTTGAATCTCTCAACGTATTGAGCAGATCGTTCTTCAACATCGTAAAAAGGTATCTGTTTATAGGTTTTGTTTCGTCGATCTCTTCTTTTTTCAGCCAGAGTTTTAAGAATAAGTTCTGCACGGCATCTTCAGCCAATTCTTTATTCAGCAAATATTTAAATGCCAAAGAAAAGGTCTGCGCCGCATACGTCTTGTATACAATACTAAATGCCAGCTGGTTCCCTCTTTCAGAGCCTTAACCAAAGCTTGGGCTTCATCCTGTGAGTATTTCTGGGACATCTTAATCATTTTAAATATGAAAATAAAAAGCTTATTATATCAAGTCCTTACTTTCAAATATATTAATTCTTTCTGATATAGCATGATTCGCGAGCAACAAATGAAACAGGTCTCTTATTTATTTCACCAGTCTTTGATATTTGCTGAATAAAAAAGTGGAGAATGATAATAATCCGTCAGTTGTTGAATGAACATCTTTTCGAACATCCTTCCGATCAGTTGCATTTACCCAACCTTCTTCTATTTCTTTTAATTCATCTTCAAGTTGCTTCTGATCCACCTCTACACCTTCCCCAACTGCTTTGATAAATGTATCGATATACACCTCCCAGCGCTTTGCATAATAATCACTTATCAGTCCTGCCCACGAACGACTGGCATAATCGTTCAGGCTTCCACCCCAAGTAGTAATCAAGTTGCGAGCATTCTTTTCATAATAGTCTTTCAACTGGGGAGAATCTCCCATCTTCCGCGCATCATCAATCCATTTATCCAGCGAACAATAAGGATGAAAGGCATTCAGCTTATCCAAATCATTCAATATCTCCTTCATTTTTTCGCCGCAAGCTTTCAAAGCCTGATGGTCTTTAGCTTCAACCATCCTGTCAAACTCCATTTTCACATCAAGAAAGTAGTTTCCAAGCACCTGTCTGCCTACAGTAATCAAATCCAGACGAAAAGCATCTCTCCGGTCAGAAGGTGCTTCGTTCAGTTTTCTCCAAACCTCTAGTAGTTCAACATTGCTGTACACATTACTTGTGCGTTTTTCACTGTTCTTATTCAATGCAGGGCGATACCCGGGTAAAGTACCCAATGTGCGCGGCACTTGTGCATAAATGTCATTGAATAATCGTTTCCAAGCATCGCGCACAGACTGCGACACACATCCCACATGTCTGTCAGCCAGACATTCAATCCATTTATTATCATCTACATTCAGGTTCCATGCTTTTCAAGAATGTATTCGTAGGGAAATTGCATCACATCCAATCCTTCCAGCGTAGAGCCGATTCCTTTAAGGTTGCCTCCACCGTTAATGAGAGCATTCTCAAGTCGTGCGCCACTTTCTTTGACGTTCCCTGTCAAAGTCGTGTTTCCCCGAAATTGCCCAGATAACACCAAATATAGGGCTGATTATGAAAATGCTCTGTTCTTTTCCATAATTCAACATTTTCACAATGATAATCAAGTAATATCATTTTATTCTGTGGCACTCCTGTCAGCAAAGCCTTCATTCGCTCGGAAGTCCATTTATCTTTATCAAAATAAAACATCCATGTCATTTGCATCCATTGGGCTTTGGGATCGGCAGCCGTCAATGTAGCGTACATATCCGAAGCTATCTTCCGCAAATATTCGGTCTGAAACTGGGCGGGTCAACCTCGTTGAAAGGATCTAAACCATAAATATGATCGGTTCCGAAAAGTTTTTTTGTTCATCAAGAAATAGCTTCTGAATTTTCGCAAACAAAGCATCGTTAGGTTCAGAAAATTACAACGGTATGCATCAGCAAAGCCGGCCCATTTGCCCAAATGTTGAATATCGACCTCAGGGATAGAGCCGTTTTAAATCGGCAGGTACATGTCCGGCAAAGGCTGGCAATACAGGCTTCATATTCAATTCACGCTCACGTGCGAGTATTTTTTCTGCAAGCTTACCTGGTGTTCCAGCCATTCCATCGGCAACGGACCGTTCCAACGATCTATGTTAGCCATCCGATGCCAGGGCAGATACGGTGGTCCCGTGAAGTAAGAGCGTATTTCGATGTCCGACATTCCCATTTTCGACCAGACTTTATACCACACGGCTTCTTGTCCGGTAATTGCCAAAGGCATATTTATACCATTAAGGGCCATCCAGTCAATAAAGCGCTCCCATTCTTTCCATTGCCACCAAGGCATCGTGTAACCATACGTGCAGTAATTCAGGAAAAAACGAGTATCCACTCTCGCTTCCGAAACCACCTTCTCACCAACCATCGGCAATTCTTCAGGAATTTCAACGGCTATATCCGCATACCATGACACTGTAGTGAGACAGTAATATTTCAAGTAATGGTTCAGTCCCATCGCCATTGAATTGGCGTTGTTTCCACCGATTACAATTTTATCTTTTACGGACTCTATCGTAAAGCAGTCTTTCTCTCCTTTTAACTTTTGAAACTGAAAACTCTCGATGTATGACGGCAGCAAACGTTTCAATAATGCTTCCGCAACAGCTACGTCTTTGTCTTTAGCCTGAAGAGCCAACGACATAAGCAGCATAACCAGACACGTGTATACACTTTTTTTCTTTTCATTCTGATTTATAATTTTATATAGATTTTTCTTTTTAACAAAACATATCCCAACAGCCCATTGAACAACAGGAAAAATACACCGTACATAAATGAACCGAAGTAATTTCCGAATAACGGGTTAAACAAATTGTTGAATACAGCCGTATGGATATGCCAATGCACAAGCAATCCTCCGGCTATGCAACTAAACACATAAATTACAAGCGGATTCGCTCCAAATGCTTCAAAAAACGAAAACCACTTTTTATTCTGCTTCACATCAATGATATAAAGTAGCAATGCCAATGACAATGCCGCAATCCCACAAGTAAGCAAAACAAACGAAGGAGACCACAAACGTTTATTCAAAGGACAGGCATAGCTTAACAAATAGCCGGCAAACAACAGCGTGGTACCTATAAGGAATAGATTCAGCATCCGGCGGTCATTATCTTTAATATCGATGATTATCTTTCCGCAAACAAAACCGATCATTACTTGAGACACAGCGGAATCGTACTAAGTATCCCCTCGGGATCGACAAACTGGCGGCCCTGAAGATACATGTGGTTAGACCCTAAAATAGCCGAATCAATCATCCCGACGATATTATCCGCACTCTTTTTTCAAATCCGTTTCCAAATAACTGAAAATAAAGTAGACAATCAGCAAGATAATAGCTAATGGCATAAAACGCTTATGCGGTATTGCTACGGCCAATAAGGCTGTAATACCATAACAAATCCCAAGCCGTTGCATAACTCCCATCAACCGGAGCTGACTCAAATCAAAATAGTTACCACTATCGATTGCTGTTATGAACCACTCCATAACCAGACCTATAAATATTAATAAGAGACTTCTTTTTATGATTTTCGTAATGGCCGGTCGACACTGGAAGTCATACTTACACAAAGAGATGTAGGTCGAAATACCCATCAGGAACATAAACATCGGAAATACCAGATCGGCCGGCGAAAAGCCATCCCACTTGGCATGTGCAAAAGCGGCAAAGTTATACCCGCACTTTCCTGTATTGTTGACCAAGATCATCCCGGCAACAGTAATACCCCGAAGTACATCAAGCGAAAGTAACCGTTTGTTCGGATTCATAATATTTGATTCTTTTAATTACTTATTATATATAAAATAGTCGTTCCGGCAGCTAACACTATCCCTATAAGCGATTCATAAGGTATCAGCTTCAGACGTTCCTTAAAATTGAGTTCGCATACGTCCTGTCGCATGAAAGAACGAACCATGTGGCAAATGGTCAAGAACTGTAGCTCCGGAATTAATCATAGCCGCTCCCCAAACCGCAGAAATGCCTATAGCCAATATCGTTTCAGCGAACGAAGAAGAAGCCAGTGTCGCTCCGGCTGTTGTCGATGCGGTAGCCGCCGACATCAACGCGCCTGATATAGGAGCAATCAATGCATCACTCATATGAGCATGATCTAATCCTGTAAGAATCCAATCTTTCAAAGAAGAGTTCTTTATGATACCGGCAATAGTTCCGGTTCCTATCAACAGAATAGCTACCACAGACATCTTTTGCAGTCCATATTCTATACTCGGAAGAATATTTTTCCATTGTTTCATACAGATAGCACCACATAAGCCACCTACCGGCAAAGCTATCAAAGGATCAATATTGATTCCTGCCGCAGGACGTAATGCCAATAAAACAATCGTAACAACAGGAGCAATCAGACTGGTTCTTAACGAGGGCAAATTTCTCTCTTCCTCTTTATCCTCTGTTTGCATCATCGTTTTTTTGTTTTTCACTGTTTGAGGCATCAGACGGACAATAACAAAAACAGTGAAAACAAACCGATCACTGCCGGTAAAATATTGGCAAACATTACAGCCGATAGATCTGCATTAAAATTTCCGGCTGCTATAATGGTGTTCGGGTTAGGTGATATGATATTTCCACATTTACCTCCCCCGATCATAGCAATAAGCAATACAGATGGAGACAGGTTTAGACGCTTGCCTATCGAAAGAGCCACCGGCGCAACGGTTATCACAGCCACATCAATAAAGACGCCTACCGTACAAAGCAACATCGTTGCGAGTGCCAATGCCATAAATACCCGTTTTTCACCCATTTTGTTTATAATCGCATTGGAGATGACCGTGGTAGCCCCGGTTTGTATTAATATGCCTGACAAGACTCCGGCTGTCAGAATCCGCAATACCGCCGGGGTGACCTCTTTCACTCCTTCGGTCATCACCGTTACGGTCTCATTTAAAGATAGTCCTCCCAACAACCCTCCAACTATCGCTCCTGATAATCAGACTGTATGTCGGAGAAAGCTTTCTTATGATTAACAGTATGGATAATGAAAGCCCGATTAATGCGCCTATCGCTGTCATTGAGTATTATTTAGTAAATTGTTTTATGATTCTCACCACCTGTCGCACCGTTCTCTCTATGTTTTCTTTCGTAAACTCCGGTCGCATCGCCTCTTCAAGTGTTACCGGAAAAGGTTGAATAGGCAGTACGGCAGTAAACCCCATCCTATTAAGCGCTTCGGTGGCTTCGACCGCTCCCCCCAACGCTATCACCGGAACCTGACATCTCTCACCGACACGTAAGATTCCGTCCAGCGCTTTTCCCATACAAGTCTGGTGATCCAGCTTCCCCTCTCCGGTCAGTATCAGATCTGCCTGTCGGACGACCTCTTCGAAACGAAGCGTTTTCAATATAACTTCTATTCCGGATTGCAATTCTGCATTCAAAAACGGAAGCAGGCCGCCTCCCATTCCTCCGGCTGCTCCAGCACCGGGAAGCTGTGATATATCCATATTTGTATATTCCTTTATCACCTGTGCATAATGCCGCAACCCATTGTCCAACTCTATCACTTGCAAACTATTTGCCCCTTTTTGGGGAGCGTATACATAGGCTGCACCCTCTTTTCCAAAAATGGATTACTAACATCACAGGCGATCGTAAAGTGACTCTCCTTCAATGCCGGATTCAATTGGGAAATATCTATTTGATGGACTTTTATCAGATTTTCGCCGACAGGCTCCAACTCACCGTTTCCGCTATCTAAAAAACGTGCACCTAAAGCCTTTAGCATACCAATTCCCGCATCATTCGTAGCACTTCCGCCGATACCGATAATGAATTCCCGACACCCGCGTTTTAATGCGTCAGCAACCATTTCTCCAACTCCATAAGTCGTAGTCTTCATGGGGTTTCTCCGATTTGAATCAATCAATGGCAGACCGCAGGCCGAGGCCATTTCGATAATAGCCATCGCACCATTGTTTACGATGCCATACGATACTTCAATTGGCTTCATGAATGGATCATGCACCCGACATGACACCGTTTGAGCATGAAGGGCAGAGCATAGAGCTTCTGTAGTCCCTTCGCCGCCATCAGCTATGGGGAAACGTATAATCTGACAGTCGGGTAATTCCTCCTGAATCGCTTTTTCGGCAGCTTTCGCTATCTCGAAAGAACCGACCGAACCTTTAAACGAGTCGAATGCCAATACAATCTTTTTCATAAAAGCTATCACTTATTTGTTTTCTCTATTAAACTCAATGCAGCCTCGACCGGATCATCAAACGGAGTCGTACTGTTACTCCAGGGAGATGTAATCCATTGCTCCTCCCATTCTCGGATTTTATTCCGGTCTTTTGTGAAATAGAGCTGTATACGAGGGATATAGTAGTCTTTAATCAGCCCGCTCCAGAAACGGGCAGCATAATCTTCCTGAATACCACCCCAACTTGTAATCAAGCGTTTGGCATTTGCCTCATAAGCATCTTTTTCCTGAAGAGTTGTTCCGCTATTGCGCGCAAGTTCCACCCATTCTTCTAATCGATATAAAGGATGAGAGGCCAACAGCCTGTCAACGTCCATCAACAAATCAACAGTTTGTTGCAGATTACGTTGCGCTGCGAGAACACGATTCTCCGAATCATCTTTCAAGGCCTGCTTATAAAAATTTTCAGCTTTAGCCGCTACATAATACGAAACAAACTCTATGAGGTCGTTTCTGTATAATTCAGAGCTTTTCAGTTCGTCAGCGCAACTAGCATACAAACGTATAGCCTGCAAGTAATCATCACTAAGGTCGATTTTACTGATCCGCCGTTGATCGGGTATTACGGTTTGCCAGGTAAAACGGGGGTATGAATATAAAGAACTATATGCTGTTTTCCGAAAAAGTTTCCAAGCTTCCTCCATGGCATCGGGATATCCTCCATAACGGGCCTCGCAGTATATCTTCATCCAATCGTCCAGGTCGATACTATCTGATGACCATCCCATATCGGCTAACAGTTCGTAAACAACCTCATTGTTTTCGAGTCCTTCAGGGGCAGAACCGAACCCAATCAAGTTACCTTTATTTGCGGCACGTAATGCTTTGACCGAGGAACTAGCATACATGTCCAAGTCTCCTGTCATGGTGTTTTTCCCGCCAAAGTTGGGTACATAGCTGAATATCCATTTCTTTCCGTAAAACCCATCATGTACTTTCCATGTTTGTTCGGTGTTCCCACCCATTTCGGATAATCATTGCCCAAATCAATGATAATCATTTTATCATCAGGTACATTGCTTAACAAGGCTTTAAGCGATTCTTTATCCCAGAATGAATGTTGATATCCGAATGTCCATCCCTGTGTAATCCCAAACGGCATCCGGGTTTCCGGCTGCAATTGATTTATAGATCGTTTCTCCATACTCGGCCAATAACTTATATTTCGCTTCTTTATCTTCCTTATCGATAGGCAGCTCCATCTCATTAAAACTATCCGAGAGATAATACGTATTTTCTCCAAACTCTTTTTCCCACTCTTCGACAAACAGTTTGCCTATCTCTTCGAAAAAAGGTGAATCCGGTGGCAATACATAGGCGTTGTACTCTTCATCAAAACCACCCCACCGCATGTGCCGGAATTGTGTGTCGGGATGTTTCTGGACGAATCCTTCCGGCACGAAACCTGCAAACGCGGGTGCTATGGGCTGCATACCCAACTCGCGCATACGGGTCAGGATTTGATGCTGCAAAGCGATTTGGTTCTGTTGCCATGCATCAGATAAGGGACCGTCCCACTTGTTCAGATTGCCCATGCGATGCCAGGGAAGGTGTGCGGGGGCAGTGAAAAACTCACGGATTTCTTCTTTGTTCAATCCCATACGCAGCCATACCCGTTCCGCAATGGCTTCGCTGGCCACAGTAGCCAAAGGCATATTTACACCATAAAGAGCCATCCTGTCAATTTCCTTTTCCCAACGCTCCCAGTCCCAGTAAGGAGTAGTGTAGCCGAATGTACAAACATTAAGGAAATAGCGCAACTCATAAGGGGACACTTGTTCATACAATTCATAATCGGGCCACGGCATCACCGACGTTATATGTTCACCGCTCCATGTTTTCATACTCTTGCAGGCCTCTTTCATGTACGTATGAAAAGCGTAACAGATAGCAACGGAGCTACTTCCCCTTAGGGTAAGCCGGCCGTCGCTTGCTATCACTTCGAATATATCTTTACCGTCGGATGGTTCGATATATTCAAAGTGGATAGACTGTGCTCTTTCCCCAATCTGACGTTCTATTAACTGTTTGGCGGGGGTGATAATATCCGTCTTAGGCTTGTGGCATGAGCAGAAAAAAAGCGTTGTTGAAATCAATAAATACTTGATTATTGTATGTATCATAGAAAATCATAAATGTTATAAGTGAGTATCAATATTTTTCTTCGATGCTTCTTTCACATATTCCAGTTCCGTAATAATCGGTAAATGGTCTGACAAAAGCGACTGAACAGTTTGTGTACTAATCACACGCCATCCTTTTTGCGGGTAAGCAAACAAGTAATCGATCTTAATCACAGGTTTCCATGCCGGCATTCCAAAATCATCGTTGCTTGCAGCAAACCAGCTATCCATACCACGTATTGCCTCCGAGTAATGACGCGTTGAAATCACCTCCCAAAATTACAGGATATTTATAATTTTTGAAATGCCCGGTAATAAATTTTATTTGCTCCGCCCGTGTTTCTTGAGAGTTGACGTCCAGATGCGTAGAGGTAAAAACAATGGTATCATTACCCATTTCGAATAATCCCTCCAGCATGGCCCGCCTCTCATGCTCTTTGACCGGATGGGGCAGCATTATCTTTTGGACAGAAATATATGGATATTTACTTAACATCCCAATACCGTAATAACCGGTAGAATAGTCAATCGTTTTTCCGTAAAGCCCAAACATCCCTGTATGATAGGCAAGTTCGGATATAAAATCCTTCCCCTTCTGATGCGGGGTACGCTTACGGTCTGTTTTGCTATCCACTTCCTGAAGCGCCACAAAATCAGGTTTGAAGGATTTGATGTGATGAGCAAGTTCCTCTAAAGATGCCAGTTCGCCAAATCTTAAATTATAGGTCATTACCCGCACCCGTAGAGTATCTTGCGCATAGGCAACGCCCAAAGTCAGGCATAAAAACAATAATAAATATTTCTTCATTGAATACATGGTTTCTATTTTTTATGATTACTTTTCCCAGCCCGGATTTTGTCCTAACAGAGGATTCTTCTGACGCTCGGGATTAGGCACGGGCCACAAATAATGTTTCGTTGCGTCGAAGTAGCGTGCTCCGCCTTCCGCAGTAGACTTTTCGTAGATAACATCACCAAACTCATCTACTCCGGTATCGGGATATGGGTTGGCGCCCAAATCATTCATACAAACTTTCAGGCTGGGACCGGTGATGGCACGTCCAAAGCGAAGTTCGCCTTCACGCCAGCGCATCACATCGGCGTATCTTGTTCCTTCACCTGCCAACTCAATGCGACGTTCTCTTCTCAATTCGGTTTCGAGATCCATCCCCCATGCGCCAAGTTCGTCAAGGTTCATACGATGCATATTCACACGATCTCTAAGCCTGTTGATGGAGTAATCAATCTGTGTTTGTGTCAGTTTCTTGCCTTGTAGTTCGAAAGTGGCTTCGGCATAAATCAGCAAGATTTCGGCAAAGCGGATGACATTGAGATTCCCATGCCCACCCACACTTGAGCCGGCCAAATCAATATCGTTATACTTTTTTCAGATAGAAACCTGTACGGCTATTTGCCCCCACACGGTTATTATCTTGCAATGAAGCAAAACGAGGCAGATTAAATATCTCGTTGGCCTTATCCGTATCAGGATCACCGTCATCTCCTCCCGGCCATTTGTCACCCGGGCATATAAAGTCATCTTCATTCTAGGATCTCTGTTCTGGAAATAATCCACATAATGCTCTTTCAGGCGACTTGTATAACGATGAGGTCTGCACACCGGTCTTTTTATAATATTCCAATCCGGTTTTTGCCGGTTTACCGTCTGTACACAGATAAGCATCCACTAATGACTTCGTTGGATTGAGGCGTATATAGTCTGTCGGACTGCAAGTTTCATTGGGCAGACTTTGTGTACGGATTTCAGGTACAAAAAAGGCTATATACGATGGCTTCGATATTTTCGGATCATTCTCGACATCCCCTTCGTGATGAAATAGTTTTTCGTATTCATACAGGCCATAGGGACTGTTTTCGATGATATATTCACTCGTTTTTGCAGCCAGTTCCCACCTTTCGTTTTGCAAGGCAATACGTGCCAATATGGCTAAAGCGCCCCAGCGGTCGAGTCTTCCCAGTTTATCGCCGTATACCTTTCTTCAGGCATACGCTCTGCCGCCCATTTCAAATCCTCGACGAGCTGGTCGATGACTTTCTCTCTGGGAGTACGTTCGATATATGCATCTTCGGGCTGGATGACTTCTCCTACCCAAGGTACATCACCCCAAAATGTCGTGAGGTAAAAGTACATAAGCGCCCGGATAGTCTTTACTTCTGCAGCATAAACGTCCTTCTTCTTTTGAGCTACCTGCGCTTTATTATAGTTGTCCAGAAAATTATTGCAGCGATAAATATAGCTATACGCTCCTGTCCAATAGGTAGTGAAGGGGAAGCCGTCAGTATAAGAGTGCTTGCCTCCCGAAACCTTACTTAGTCCACTAGTAATATTCCCCCACATAACAGTTTCGGCCGTCGATTCACTCCAATTCACGAGATAGTCTTTTTGTAAAGCTTCGTAACAGGGAGGCAAGGCATTTTTAAGCTGATCTTCATTTACCCAGAATGTTACATTGTCCGGCTCGTTAGGGTTCGTTCTATCCAGAAAATCGCTACATGAGGTAACTATACCAAAGAAAGCAATGATTAAAAAGTATTTTGAGTATTTCATCTTTATAGTCGTTTAATAGGTTAGAATGTTATTGATAATCCAAAAACATAGGTTTTTACTTGCGGATAGACATCTCCGCTGGTGGTCCTCACTTCAGGGTCATAAGCTCCGAAGTAATCGGTTTTAGTAAACAAGTTATCTGCCGAAGCATATACTCTAAGACTATTAATACCAAGAGGTGCCACCATCCGGGCAGGAAAACGATAACCTATCTGAATATTCTTCAGGCGCAAGTACGATGCATCCTCTTTCCAGTAATCACTGAAGAGCCTGTTGTGCTCCTGCGACTGATAAAGTCTGGGATAAGAAGCATTTGGATTCATAGGCGTCCATCTGTCAAGATGCTCTTTTTTAGGAATTGAGTAGTCATTGATAAACGCATGCCGAGCCTCATCCTCAAGGTAACCGGCAACTTTGCCTACGCCTTGCAAATAGAAACTGAAATCAATGCCTTTCCATTCCAAACCACCCTTGATTGCATAAGTGTAATGGGGCTCTTTCTCGCCAAACACCACTTTGTCGTAGTCATCAATTACCCCATCGGGAGCGCCGTCAGGACCACTGATGTCCCGATACTTAATATCTCCGGGCTGTACAATGCCGTTTTGTGATGCAACAAGAGGAAATTTTGGTTTCTGGTACTTACCTGTAGTTGTATTCACCGATTCGAAGTCATACACTTGCGCCAGCCCATCAGTCAGATAACCATAGAAAGCACCTATCGGATCACCTACCCGACGATACGAACCGGAAGCCGTACTGGTCAGCGACTCCGGAGTTCCACCCAAATCGGTAATCTTATTACGGGCGTCCGACAGATTGAACCCGAGATTGTAATTTACACTTCCGATCTTATCACGCCATGACAGATTAAGTTCCCATCCTTTGACATCAATCTTACCAAGATTGACATAACCTACGTTACTACTGGAAACCCCGACAATAGCCGGAACATCGGGACGAACCAATGCATCAATATTTTCTTTCTTATACCAATCAAAGTCCACATTCAGTCTATTGTTCAAAAAACTAAGGTCTACCCCGAAATTAAGCATGCGGATGGTTTCCCACTTGATGTCGGGATTACCGATTTTGTTTTGCCAAAGTCCCATAACAGGTGTATTAGAAGCTCCGATAGGATAAGACTCTTCGGTTATGATAGGTGACAAGTAAGGGTAGTAATTACCGGGAATGTTTTGATTTCCCAACTCACCCCAGGAAGCACGCAGCTTGCCCGAGCTCAATACCGAAGTAGCGAACTCCATAAATTTTTCACGTGAGAAGTTCCATCCTGCCGAAAACGATGGGAAATATCCCCAACGATTGCCCTTGGCAAATCTTGAAGTTCCGTCGGCGCGCAGGTTAGCTTCAAACAGGTATTTACCGTCAAAAGCATAGTTGACACGACCAAAGTAAGAACGTAAAGCCCACTCGTCTTTTGTTCCGCTATTCATAAAATTAATCATTCCGGCACTAATAACGTGAATATCCTCAACCATCACATTATCACGCGTAGCACCCAATGTGCTTCTGTTTTCCCACTCTTGCGAAAATCCCATCAATGCTCCCAACTCGTGGCGTCCTATGGTCCTATTAAAGTTCATTGTGAATTGCAACGTTTGGGTCATAACGTCAAGATGGCTTTGTGAGATATAGTCCTTGGCATCTTCATTTGCTTTCAACGGGCTACCGTCCGAGTAATAAGACAACATCTTCGGGTTAAACTCATCCACTTGGCGGGTATATATATTTGCAGAGTACTGCATACCTACGTTCAGTCCGTCTATAATTTTGAGATCTGCATTGAAAATACCATTGAGCACACGAGTTTTCCGTTCTTCCATTCCCGACTCATAGGCTACCTGCAAGGGGTTACGTACCGAACCGTACGACCAGTTCTCACTATCTACCATCCGGCCATTCTCATCAGGAATTTGCCACATGACGGGAAGTAACGGAGACATACGCTGTGACAGGCGGAATACTCCTGATGTGCCGCTATAACCTAAGTCCTTTTTATAGAAATCGACATAGCTCATCTGTCCGGTCAGTTTCAAACGATCATATACCTCCGTGTTTACACTGATACGCGCATTATGTCTTTTGGAACTATATCCGTCACCTACAACCAGTCCATCCTGATCCAGAAAACCATACGACATAAAAAATCCGGTTTTCTCGCTTCCCCCCCGTGCACTCACATTATGCCCCGTTTGAAAAGCCCGGCTTTTGTATATTTCGTCAATCCAGTCAGTATTGGAATATTCGTTGGGATACAGTCCCGAATCATATTTATCGAAAGCCTCTTGCGTATAGGGCTTGGAAAATCCGGCAGCACTCATGGCTTCATTGGAGAGCTCCATGTATTCCCTTCCATTAACAAGTTCGGGCAATGCTGTGGGAGTCTGGAATCCGGCATATCCGTTATATTGAAATACTACGCGCTCTTTCTTTTCTCCCTTTTTAGTCGTTACAAGAATAACACCGTTAGCGGCACGTGCTCCATAAATAGCTGATGAGGCGGCATCTTTCAGTACTGATACGCTTTCGATGTCCGAAGGATTCAATAAGTTAATGTCTCCCCGGCTACTCCGTCAATCAAGATCAAAGGTGCTGTACTACTATTAATAGTTCCCGTACCACGAATGTTGATGCTGGGCACAGCACCCGGCTGCCCCGAAGAGAAACGATACTAACTCCAGGCAACAATCCTTGCAGCCCCGTAGTTACGTTAGTTATAGGCCTGTTCTCAATAGCCTCCGCTTTAACCATAGATACGGCACCTGTTACATTCACTTTCTTTTGCACGCCATAACCTACAACTACTACATCTTCTAGACTGACAGCATTCTCTTTCATCACTACGTTTACTGCCGTTGCTTTCGCTATGACGCTTTCTTCACGGTAGCCGACGTATGAGTACCGAAGTGTACTTCCATAGGGTACCTTGATGGAATACTGACCATTGATATCGGTGATTGTACCCGTAGTCGATCCCTTTACCGATACGGTGGCTCCGATGATCGGTTCCGTATTCTCGTCAGTAACTTTACCTTTCACATACAGTTCCTTTTTCTCTCCTTGCGAATCAACAGGGTCAGTTTTATTTTGATATTCTTTATTATAAAATAAAATACTGTCATCCAGGAAACGGAACCCAATGTTAGTCCCTTTTAGCAAAAGAGTTAGTGCTTTGCTTACATCTGTGTCTTTTACCTCCAATGACACTTTCCTACTCGTATCCACAAATTCTTTGCTATAGGCTACATTCATCAATGCCTTCTCTGCTATCTGACTGATAGCCTCTTTAAGAGGAAGCTCTTTGATACTAACCGATATTTTTTGCTGTTGTGCATAAACAAAAGCAGTGACAAATATGCACATTAGGGTTACAATACACCTTCTGCCGGTGGATGAAAAAGGAGAATCTTTTTTCCATAATATTAGTCTTTAAAGTTAATAGTTCAATATCTATTAGCTAATACACAAGAGATATTAAAAAGTATTACGGCAAATAAGTTAATGAATATTAATTCGGGAAATATAGGAGAACTTGCCGGAAATCAATCCATACTTGATAAAAAAGAAAGAAAACACTTTAAAGGTATCGTTTTTAAAAGAAAATATAAAGGGGTAGATAGTATTTTCTCATTTAATGCATAAATTAGTGTCTTTACCTGAAATAATTAATATCTTTGAGTGCACAAATTAATTCATTTGACTATAGTGTTTCTTTCGATAGACTATAGTCAAATAAAAGAAGCACTATAGTCAACGTTTTAAATGACTATAGTCAAACGAATAAAATCATGTAGCCGGAGACAATATTTACTGAATAACTAAAAACAAAATAAGACATGAGTGTTTATTACGATCTTTATGCCAGTGGCAACCCAAAAAAAGGATGAGCAGCAACCACTTCACGCACGAGTGATTCCATCAGGAACTCTTGATGCTAAGAAGTTTATAGAATTAGTATCTAAAAGTAACGGCTTCAGTCAGGCCACCATTGAAGGATGCTTGCAAGCAGTCACCGATGAGTTACAACATTGGTTGAAACAAGGCTGGATTGTGGAAGTCGGAGAATTAGGTTATTTCTCCTTATCGCTGAAATGCGACCATCCGGTAATGGAGAAGAAAGAAATCCCTCTCCTTCCATCCACCTAAATAAAGTAAACCTCCGCATCAACAAGAAATTCCGTGAGAGTTTGGAACCATTGCCGCTGGAACGCATGGAATCACCTTACCGAAGCAATGGCAATCCCGATGAAGACAAATGCCGTAGCCTCCTTATGCAACATCTGGACGAGCAAGGTTGTATCACCTGTGTCGATTTTACGAGGCTGGCCGGCATAAGTAGGTACAAAGCAACCGAGCTGTTAAATAGCTATTTAAAAGAGGGAATCATACGAAAATACGGAGGAGGCAAGACGGTGGTATATTTAAAAAGATAATTGGCATTTCCTCCAAAGATATTTTTATCCTTGCTTCTTTCTGCACATCGGCAAACTTAAAAATTACTGCTAGTTAAAATTTTAATCTATAGAAATGTATAAGTAGGCTATTTTTTATGTGCATTGCCAGTATTTGGATGAATAATCTTCCGAGAAAAAACAGGCTAAAAGCATCTATTTATATAACCAATCGCATTAATGTAAAGATTAATAAACACACAAACAACTATAAAACAATCGATTGGATCAATATTAATTATTTTATTAACGCACTTCTTCAAAATTGCTTGCACAGCAAATTCCGATACCATATCTTTGCATCGTGATCACAAAACAGTAACTAGATTTACTAACGATTAAAACTATTAAAAATTATGGCACTGAAATATGTAGTCAAAAAAACGACCTTTGGCTTTGATAAGGAAAAAGCTGAAAATATGTAGCTAGACCATTCAACGTGGTTACTGTTGATTTTAAAAAATGCTATGCGACCAGGTAACAAAAGTTGGATTCGTTCCACGCGGTATAAAATCCGTACTCGACGGATTGATTGATTCACTGATAACGTATATGGAGATCGGAGCTTCGGTGAGCCTTGGAGAATTCGGAACTTTCCGTCCTTCTTTCGGATGTAAAAAGTCAGGATGATGAAAAAGGAGTAACTACGGAATCCCTGAGAAACCGTAAAATTATTTTCACTCCAGGAAATTTGTTTAAAGGTATGATAAAATCGATCAGTATCCAGAAGTTGGATAGTTCGAAAACCAATAGCTCCACTACCCCTGATGATGGTAATGGAGACGATAAAGGAGAAGGAGGTGGTAGCGGAGAAGCACCGGATCCGGCAGCATAAGCAACGTATCATTCATTAATATTTAGAGACAAATCCGGCTTGAGTTTGCTTAAGTCGGATTTGTTATTTCTTGAAATAACTTGCTTTTTTCACAGAAATTCCCGAATATTGCAATCTAATACCAATTGAAAGAACCTCCATGAAAAGAGTTGATTCGTTATATCTCTCATATACTCTCTCTCAAAATCAGAAAAAAAAACACTTCTCTTTGCAAGTGGTCAAAGACAAGGAGGAGAAAGACTATCTGGTCATTTATGATATTATCACAAAGAGTAAACAGCCAAATGGAAATCTGGTAAAAGATGAGTTCTATAAACGTCGGCAAATGGTTCTTTTGAAGTGTCTATCCAATATTTATATGAAAAACTGGTAGAAACTCTGCTCACTTTACGCAAAAAGAAAGATGTCTATTATGATCTATTGAACAATTTATGTAAGGCTCGTATGTTGTATGAGCGTTCACTGTTTGAGGAATGTTTCGAAATCTTATCTGATACCATCAAACAGGCACAATTTTACGAAAACAATGAAATACTGACCCTTGCACTAAAGTTAGAATTAGAATACCTGCTTCGACTAAACTTCCCCAATATGACGGAACAAGAGCTTTTCCATAAGCATTTTATTCAGAACGAAGCACTAAAGAAAATCCGGAAAATCACGGAACAATCGTCTTTACACAACTTATTAAAATATCGTCTTTCTCACATTGGCTCCATCCGGACATCCAAACAAAAACAGGATATGAATGACCTTATGGTCAATGAGCTCTATATAGCCGCTTCCTCTGATTCAGAAGGTAATTTTGAGTTGACACGAAATCATAAACTCTTCCAAGCAAACTATCTAATGGGGGCAGGAGATTACAGGGCCGCTTTAAATTCATACAGAGAGCTCAACTCATTATTTGAACAGAATCAGCAATTCTGGTCGAATCCCCCCATTTACTATTTATCTGTACTTGAAGGAGTACTCGGTAGTCTGCGGTCGGTTGGAAATTATAATGAGATACCCTATTTCCTGGAGAAATTAAGAAAGTTAATCGCAGAGGATTCTTCATTGAATTTAAGGTAAATGCAACTTGCCTGCTTTTCCAATATGAGCTATTTCCTTACCTCGACAAAGGGAACTTTGCTGAATGTACAGAACTAATGAACCGTTATAAGGAAACTCTCTACGATAAAGAAGCATGGTTAAGCCCGATTCGTAAAAGCGAGCTATTTCTCTATACGACCCTCATACACATCGGTAACCAGAATTACAAGGCCGCAAAAAATATATCAGTAATGCCATTGTAGACCATAACATCAAGTACCTGCCATTGATGAGAACCATTCGTCTGGTACGTCTTATAGCTTACTATGAAACACAAGAACTTGAACTAATACGATACGAATCCCGTTCCATTACCCGTAATTTATCTTCTCCCAAAGAGCAGACCTTTAAAACCGAACACATTGTTTTATGGTTCTTAAATAAAAGTAATCTGCCTATTCTAAGAAAAGACCGGGAAGATTTCTGGGAAAAGTTATATCCCGAAATTCATGAATTATACAATGATAAATATGAAAATCAGCTATTACGTATTTTTGATTTTACCGCATGGATAGAATCAAAAATACGAAAAGAAAAACTGTCTGATGTTCTTAAACGGCACACAAATGCTAAAAGAAATCTAAAAAAGAAAAAGCAGATCATCTAAACTCACAACACTAAAACGCTCTCCTTATTTTCACTTTATCCGTTTGTAATTATATAATTCCGCACAACAATACAATCCATAAATTATTTTTTAAACAGGATATTTCATCCTAAATATATAATTTGAAATTATATAAATGAAGTATTAATGTAAAACTCAAAGCATTATTATTCCTTTTATTTGCATCATCTTAATTATTAATATTATGGAAACTATATCTAGCAATCGACCCAAAATCGTAGTTATCGGAAGCTGTAATACCGATATGGTTGTGAAAGCCAACAGACTACCTGTCCCCGGAGAAACCATTCTAGGTGGAACTTTCTATATGAACCCCGGAGGAAAAGGAGCCAATCAGGCAATCGCAGCAGCCCGGTTGGGAGCGGAAGTCACCTTTATCTCCAAGATTGGTTACGATCTATTCGGGCTGCAAGCTTTGGAAATATACAGATCTGAGAAAATCAATACTGAATTTATATTCACCGATCAGAAAAGCCCGTCAGGAGTAGCTCTTATTTCTGTCGATTCGTTTGGTGAAAACAGTATTATTGTAGCACCGGGTGCCAGCCGTTCGCTTTCAACAGAAGATATCAACAAGGCTGAAGAAAAAATCAAGGAAGCTGATATTATACTTATGCAGCTTGAAGTTCCAATCGATACAGTAGAGTACGCTGCTACTATTGCCAACCGATACGGCAAGAAAGTAATACTCAACCCGGCACCTGCCTCTACTTTGAGCAACTCCTTTTTAAATAATGTACATACTATATTACCTAACCGCATAGAAGCAGAAATGCTATCAGGAATTAAAGTAATGGATATCGAAAGTGCGCATCGGGCAGCTAAAGCTATCGGAGAGAAAGGAATAGAAAATGTAGTCATCACTTTGGGAAAAGACGGAGCCTATGTGAAAGAAAAGGACGAATATACCATGATTCCTGCTAAAGAAGTAGAAACAATCGATACTACCGGAGCAGGAGATGTATTCTGCGGTGCATTTAGTGTTTATCTATCTCAAGGACATTCGTTGGCCGAATCCGTAAAATTCGCAAATGCAGCGGCTGCCATTGCCGTCACACGTATCGGTGCCCAGAGTGCTATTCCATACAAAAGGGAAGTCAACTTATAGAATAAAGAAAAGCCTAGGTCTATCACATAAATCTGATTCAAATGAAAGTAGTAGTTATTGGAAGTTCAAACATCGACATGGTTGCACAAGTCAGCCATCTCCCGGCACCCGGCGAAACAGTCGGAGATGCAAATTTCATGCAGTCCCTCGGAGGCAAAGGAGCCAACCAGGCTGTGGCGGCAGCCAGGCTTGGCGGCTCTGTGACGTTTGTCACCTCTTTGGGGAATGATATGTACGCGGATATTTTAAAAAATCACTTTAAAAAAGAAGGTATCACCACCGATTACATTATTGATGATGTCAATCATCCCACAGGAACCGCACTTATTTTTGTGGCCCACAGTGGTGAGAACTGCATTGCAGTAGCTCCCGGAGCTAACTATTCTTTACTACCCGGTTCAATTACCCATTTCTCAGAAGTAATCGATGAAGCTGATATCATCGTCATGCAGGCTGAGATTCCTTACGAAACAATTAAAAAAATAGCTCTATCGGCAAAGAAAAAGGTAAAAAGGTATTGTTCAACCCCGCACCCGCCTGTCTGATTGATGAGGAGCTGATGAAAGCCATTGATATACTAGTCGTCAATGAGCTGGAAGCTTCATTCATCTCAGGAATTGAGTATACAGATAACAATCTCGAGAAAATTGCTGAAACATTGCTGAAAGCGGGTACAAGCAATGTCGTAATCACACTGGGAAGCCAAGGTGTGTACATGAAAAATGTTAAAGAAACAATCCAGCTTTCCGGTTGCAAAGTAAATGCGATCGACACGATCGCCGCAGGCGACACTTTTTGCGGCGCATTGGCAGTCGTTTGTGCACAAGAAAGAAATAGATCGGGAAGCACTCAACTTTGCTAACACTGCGGCCGCCATTGCAGTCACACGCTCGGGTGCACAACCGTCTATTCCCACTCTCGATGAAGTGAAGCACTTCATGCTTGAAAAAGAATTAGCCTTATCGTTCAACTTTTAAATTTAATGAACCATGAAAACCTATTTGAAACGACTACTCATCCCTATTTTATCGGGATTGATAGTATGCAACTTTTATAGTTGTGATAGCGACGACGAACACACCGCTACCCCTATAGCTCCCATTCTAAAGGAAATAAAATTTCCTTCGGAAAATGACATCATCCCCGGTCAGGTTGGCGCAAATCAACGGACTCGGATTTGCAAAAGAAGATATAGTCTATTTAAGTAACGCTACCAACCAGAAAGAAAAGGTAGAAGTCACCGAGGTTACAGACAGTTACCTGAAGTTTATCGTCCCGGTAGAAGCAGGCGGTGAGTATACCGTAACAATTGAAAGAGCAGGAAACAGACCGTTTTAAACGGAACTTTCAAAGTGCCTTTCGTTGTTCCTATCACTGATATTGTTCTCCCTTCGGGCAATGTGCAGCCCAAGAGCAAAGTCGAGATTCAGGGAAAAGGATTTGAAGCAGGGGATGTTGCCGTATTATATGCTTCTTTCTATCCGGCAGGTGTCGAATACAATCTGCCATTAACTCTTAATGAAGAAGGAGTAGAATTTATACTTCCGGAAGGATTATACGGAGTAAACTCTATCATGATTGTCAGAGGAGAACGGAAAAGTAATCTTGGAACAATCACTATCGAGACGAATGTAGGAGACAAGCTTGGAGGAGGTGTTGTATTCTGGGTAGATGCCACAAAGGCACACGGATATATCGTAAACATGAGTAATATCGGTACGGGAACAGAACAATTCGGACCGGAAGTAAATCCGTCGGATGCGGCCGGAACGAGCCAAAGTATGGGAAGCGGCTATACAAACACTCAAAATATAGTCAAAGAAGTTCAATGCATTACAGGGTGCGAACAACTGGCCCGAGTGGCAAGGAGTCAAAATTGCCGCCCAACTTTGTCTGGACAATAGTGTCACTGAAGGAAATGCCGTATATGCCGACTGGTTCCTCCCTTCCAGAGAAGAGCTGATCGAAGTATTCAAGGTGAAAAGTTTATTAGCAGAAAAAGGAGTCAATATTCCGGCAAACAACTACTGGACCTCAAGCGAAGGTGACGGAGAAGCCGGTTGGTCTGCCTATTATGTGAATTTCTACGAAGAGACTAATATCGTTTCGGAAATCTGCTCAAAAAGCGGTTGGAAAATTGGTGTTCTTCCTATCCGGGCCTATTAACTAACAATCCTATAAAATAAGCGTCATGAAAAAACACATTATATTATTTATAGCCATCTTTTTTGTCAGTGTATTACATGCACAGACAATCAACATCAGAGGAACCGTTACCGACACGAGTAATGAAACATTGCCAGGTGTATCTATAACCATAAAAGGTACTCAAACAGGAACCGTAAGTGATGCAAACGGAAACTACAGCATCAAGCCAAAAGAGGAAATGTCCTGGAGTTTACTTTCGTGGGCATGGTAAAACAATCTGTTACCGTAGGAAAGCAAAATATCATTAATATACAAATGGCGGCAGACGCCATTAACTTGGACGAAGTAGTGGCAATCGGGTATGGTATTGCCAAGAAGAGCGATTTGACGGGTGCTGTTGCCTCTATCAAATCGGAACATCTTACCAACTCCAAAGTAGGAACAGTGACAACTGCCCTGCAAGGGACTTGCCGCCGGTGTGCAAGTAACTACCGGCTCCGTAAAACCGGGTGGGGATGCTTCTGTCGTTATTCGCGGAGTAGGTTCGCTCCGGGCCGGCAGTGAGCCGTTATATATCGTCGACGGTATTCCTGCACAAGGTGGTTTGCAGGATTTATCATCCGGTGATATTGAATCTATCGAGATTTTAAAAGACGCTTCTTCCGCATCTATCTATGGTTCAAGAGGTTCTAATGGTGTAGTACTCGTGACTACCAAGAAAGGTACAAGCGGAAAAGCCAAAATCTCCCTGAATGCCTCTTTCGGTACGCAACGAATGTTGAACAAGCAAGATTTGATGAACGCACAGCAATATTATGAATTAGTATCCATTGCCCAGCCTAACTACAAATGGACATCAGAAGAACTACGCTTGCTAAGTCGTGGCGAATCGACCGACTGGCAGGACGCAGTGACCCAAAACGGGCAATACCAAAACTATAACTTCTCGATTTCCGGAGGGAAAGAACGATATACAACACTTTCTAGGAGTAGACTGGTATGACCAGAAAGGTACGGTCAAAAACTCGTCTTTCAATAAACTGACCGTTCGATATAATATGGATGCCAAACTAAACAAGTGGTTAAGATACGGTGTACGTTTCAATGTCGTCGAGTCTAAACTCATGAATATCAACGAAGAAGCAGATTCGGGATACGGAACTATGTTCAGCGCCATTAGTTCACAGCCGACAGCTCCTATTTATACCGAAGACGGAGAATACTTCGATGGTTTCCTCAACACGAAAGCAAATCCGGTGGCCATTGTCGACTTGCTTGACAAAGCCACACTCAAATCCAGATTCGTAGGTTCCGCCTACATTGAGATAGAACCGATAAAGAACTTGAAATTGCGTTCCGACAACGGTGGAGAGCTTGTCTTTTACAAAGTAAATACTTACGAGGACGGACGTATGGGACAACATTATACGGCTGGCGGCCATGCCAATGTAATGTCGAATAAAAAAAGATACTGGCAAACAGAGAACACTGCCACTTATTCATTTGATATCAACAAAGAACATCAATTTTCTGCAATGGCTGGTTTCTCCGCTTCCAGAACTGACTATGAAGAAGTTACCGCCGACTCTAAAAAGTTATCATCCATTCTCAAGTATTACAATTTGCAAGGAGCGGAAGAACATGGGCCGAACTCTTCGTATGCAGTTCCCTCTTCCCTGGTGTCTTTCTACGGACGATTCAATTATAATTTCAGCAACCGCTATCTGGCAACATTGACCATGCGCGGCGACGGTTCTTCCCGTTTTGCTCCGGGACACAGGTGGGGATTCTTCCCGTCACTGGCTCTTGCATGGCGTACCTCTGAAGAAAGTTTCATCAAAGAAAACGCTCCGGTCATCAGCAACCTGAAGTTAAGAATCAGCGCCGGCAAACTGGGTAACCAGAATATCGGAGATTTCGCTTATGCTCCGACAATTGCCCTCGGAAGTGCTTCAGCCAATTACGTCTTAGGAAATAATCTGGTAACCGGTTCTGTACAAACTTCCATCTCGAACCCGGAACTGACTTGGGAAAAAGCCAACCAACTAGACTTAGGTATTGACTTCGGGTTATTCAACAACCGGATAGCCGGTACGATTGAAGCTTATTATAAACGTACGACCGACCTGCTATGGGAAGTACCCCTTCCACTGGAATCCGGTTTCGGCACTTCACTCACCAATATCGGTAAAATCGATAACAAAGGTATCGAATTTACGTTGAACACAGTCAACATCAGCACCAAAGACTTCTTATGGACAACTGCCTTCATGATTTCTTATAATAACAATAAGATCAAAGAACTTTATGACGGCAAACAAGATGTCAATAAAACATTGTTTGTGGGACGTCCTATCGGACAGTTCTACTTATTGAAATCCGAAGGTATCTGGCAAACCAATGAAGCTGCCGAAGCTGCCAAGTACAATGCCCGACCCGGTGACCGCAAGATTCTGGATTCTAAGAAAGACTATGTTATCAACGGAGAAGACCGTGATTTCTGCGGAGTTTCCACCCCCAAATATTACGGTAGCTTTACCAATACATTCCCATATAAAGGTATTGACCTTACCGCATTCTTTACTTTTGCAGGAGGACATAAAATCAATAATTCACTGAACCGTTACCTCAACTCTTTCAATGTATGGGGAAACATGAGTGAAAACTATTACAAATATTATTGGAGACAAGACCGGCCGAACAACAAATATCCGGCTCCGAGAGTTGGTAGTGCTTATGCCAACGGAGATGGTACCGATGCCAATCTCCAAAAAGGTGATTACCTGCGCCTTCGTAATCTGGAAATTGGTTATAGCTTGCCGAAAAATGTCATCAGAAATATCAAAGCCTCAAATATCAGGGTTTATTTCTCTGTACAGAACCTATTCACAGCTACGGAATTTACGGGATTTGACGTAGAGTCCAGCGACAATACCAATCCTTATCCGAACGCCCGTAGCTTTATCGGTGGTATTTCTCTTAACTTCTAAAAACAGAAACATTATGAAAAAATATTTATTAATATTAGCTTTCAGCTGCCTGACATTATGCAGTTGCGACAACTTTCTTGACTTGACACCCCAAAGTGTACTGACACCGGAAAATGCTTATGAAAAACCGGAAGACTGGCAACAAACTCTTTATGCCGCTTATGGCACGCTCCAAGAAGTCTTTGTCGGAAAATATACCATTACCCTTACTGAATTCGGTACAGATGAAGTAATTCCGTTTGATATGGGTTGGGCGGCTTATTCCCAATTACATTATTATACTTTTTCCGCTTCACACGAATTTCTGGACAATCACTACCGGCTCTGTTACGAAGGTATCAAACGTTGTAATGCAGTTATTGATATGCCTTCGGATGCAGTCAGTGCAGATCTCCATAGTTCCATGATTATGCAAGCTCGTTTTTTAAGAGCGATCTACTATTTTGACCTGGTGAGAATGTATGGCGGGGTTCCCTTATGGACAAAATCATCCATTGACAGAAGTGAAATCATGAGACCGCGCGCTACGGTTGACGAAGTTTACACACTGATTACGCAGGATATGGAAGCAGCTCTCGGCCTCCCTACCTCCTGGCCGAATGCCCAAGATAAAGGAAGAGCTACGTCCTATGCAGCCCAAGCTTTGCTGGCACGCATTTACCTTCAGTGGGGAAAACCGGGAGAAGCATTAAAATACTGCCGGATGCTCGAAGGCAAATTCAAGCTGTACGATAATCTAAAGGATATATTTGATCCAAAAACAAGAATCAGGAATATGAGAATATATTTGAAATTCAATTCAAGCATTCCGGTTCGTGGGGATTGGAAGGAAGCATCCAGCATTCATATTGGGGACCTCGTAATGTAGGAGGCCCGACCAACTTTGGCGGCTGGGGCGGATTCGGTCCGACACAATATCTATATGATTCTTATGATAACGCCGATAAACGTAAAAAAGGCATTCTTCATCACAGAATATGCAGGTGTCACCCAGACACCTCCTTCTTCCGGTAAATTCTGGGACGCAGAAACAGGTAATGTGATTGAAGATGATAATCTGAATTTTACAATGATTCGTTATGCAGACGTACTTTTGATGAAAGCGGAAGCGCTGAACAGCATTGATGACACAAGTAATGATAAGTATGATGCCTTGAATGAAGTACGAGGCAGAGCGGGACTGACTTCCATAACAGCAGCCGACAATCTGAATAAAGAACAGTTTGCCGAAATCGTACTGGAAGAAAGATTGCATGAATTATGTTGTGAACACCTGCGCCGCTGGGATTTAATCCGCTTCGGCAAACTGGGCGAATATATGAAAGACCATGCCGGAGTCACCATCCAGCCTTATCATGTTCTATACCCAATTCCACAGGCAGCCGTCGATGCCAATGACGCTATCACAGAAAACAACGAAGGATATTAACATAAATCATTTAGCACATGAAAAAATTTATTTTTATCACAGGACTATTGATGAGTATCTTCTTTTATTCATGCAAAGAAGAGGACCATGGCATACTTCCTCCTATCGATGGGGGAGGAACTATAGAAGTCAAGGACGGAAGAGTTACAATCAATCCGGCAGAGTATCTTTATGCGATACGAAATCCGATGAAAGGTTTACGCGAATTCTTCGGCCCGGGCTATGACAAGGTAAGAGACGAATATCCGTATCCTTACGGCTCTATCATTAAAGAATATATGCAATGGAATATGCTGGAAAACAATGAAAGCGACGGTGTCGACAAGATTATAGCTTACAGTAACCACAGGTGGCAGGGAGTAGAAGATATCAATGTCAAGGTTATCCCACGTATCTATATCGTATGGATGGAACCTTGGCACGGAGGATATGCCAAGAACACTCATACAGACAACCCGGACGACCTGAACGGTTGGCATTGGCCAAGCGACATTCCGGGAGAGACGTACGATGAAGACGATCTTAACGCTCCTATTATTGGAGGCTATTGCCACCCTACTTTTCAGGAAAGAGTGAAAAACTGGTAGAGAAGGCTGGACAAGCATGGGACAATGATCCGCGGGTAGCGTATGTGGAAATGGGAATTATCGGCGAATTCGGGGAACATCACGACCCGGATATCACCACAGTATGGGCTCCTCACGACCAACCCAATCATGTAGAGAACCGTACCTGGCTACCGGGCATTGAAAAGGTGTTGGGAGATGCCTTTACCGCTGCCTTCAAAAACAAGAAAGTAATGGTTCGCTATGCGTACGAGTTTAAAGATTATGAATTCGGGATCTATTGGGATTCATGGGCTATTGATGAAGAAAAGGTGCGTGGCTACGAAGAAATGAAAAAGCTCGGCGACCGCTGGAAAACTCAGCCCATAGGCGGAGAAATAACCTGGAACTGGGGAAGCCTCTATAAATTCAAATCTTTTGAAGAAGTAGTAGCAGATGCCCAAACGCAGAGACCTCGTCATCCAGCAAATACGCGATCTGCATTGTAACCACTTGGGAGGTATCACTTGGGCTAACTTTAACGACCCGTCTTTTGAGCCAAACGCTGAATTATTGCAAAAGACAATGGGTTACCGCTTTCTTTTGTCCAATTTCAGTTACCCGACAAGTATCAAGCCGGATGAGCCGTTCAAAATATCATTTGACGTAACCAACACAGGATCGTCACCCTTCTATTATGACTGGCCAGTAGAAATTGCCTTGCTAAACTCCCAGACTCAAGAAGTTGTATGGAGCAAAACATTGGAAACTCCTAAAATATCACAATGGATGCCGGGAGACAACTGGAATAATTCAGCAAAAGTCTATACTCAACCGGCTGCAACGAATCATATTGAGGAAGAACTGACTTTAGACAAAAACTGGACACAGGAGATTATATCATCGCAATTTCCGTACTAGATCCGTCCGGCATGCTTCCTTCATTAAGATTTGCCATTCAAAACTACTTTGAAGGAGGACGTCACCCAATGGGACATATCGGCGTCAATACCGAGCCTATCTATTTTGAGATACCGGTCAGCAGTTTTAATGACATGAGGCAGGATAAAACCCTGAAATATAAAATCCAATAATAAGCAAGCTTAATGAAATCAAGCATCAGAAACATATTACTCCTAATGTTATTCGGAACGATATCTGCATGTAGTGAACAAACCGTGACGGTTTCTTACCAGGAATATCCGAATGCATTCAGGAATCCGATGAAAGGCTTCAGGGAATTCTTCGCTCCCGGTATCGACCGGGATCAGGGAAGAATATCCCTACCCTTTACGGTTCACTGACAAAAGAATATATGCAGTGGAATATGCTCGAAGACGACGCCAATGACGAAGTAGAAAAGATTATCGCTTACAGCAATCATCGCTGGAAAGGAGTGGAAGATATAAACGTCAAAGTAATTCCCCGGGTTTTTCTTGTATGGCTGGAGCCCTGGCATGGCGGAAAACCTAAAGACCCCACTAATCCGGACGACTTGACCGGTTGGCACTGGCCCAAAGGAATAGATCCGGAAAAAGGTCCTTATAAACAAAGACCGAACTCCGTGGCCGCCTATGTAGAAGAAAAAGACAAAAATACCCCTATTACCGGGGGATACTTTGACCCTTCTTTTCCTGAACGCGTAAAAAACTTGTAGAGAAACTCGGACAGGCATGGGATAACGATCCACGGGTAGCGTATGTAGAAATGGGGATTATCGGCGAATGGGGAGAACACCATGACCCGGATCTCTCAACTTACTGGGCTCCGCACGACGAACCGGAACACGTAGCTAACCGGACATGGATTCCGGGCATGGAAAAGATCCTGGGAGATGCCTTTGCCAAAGCATTCAAGAACAAGAAAGTAATGGTTCGCTACGCCTATGAATTTAAAGATTACGAATTCGGGATTTATTGGGATTCATGGTCTCAACCTCAAGAGATTGTAAGAGGTTATGAGGAAATGAAGAAGCTGGGTGATCGTTGGAAAACCCAGCCGATAGGAGGAGAAATTACTTGGAACTGGGGAGATTTAGCCCGGTTCAAATCTTTTGAAGAAGTGGTGGCAGATAAGGATACCCGGGAATATGTCATGGAACAGATTCGGAACCTGCACTGCAATCATCTAGGCGGAATCACTTGGGCAGACTTCAACGAGCCGGAGTTCCGGAAAAATGCAGAGATACTGCAAAAAGCCATGGGGTACCGGTTCATTATCAATGAGTTCTCTTACCCGAAAGAAATTAAAGCGGGAGCACAATTCCCTATTTCTTTCAAAGTTGTCAACAGCGGATCGTCTCCATTCTATTATAACTGGCCGGTAGAAGTAGCTTTACTAGACCCTGAAAGTCATCAAAAAGTGTGGGGAAAAATATTGGAGGGAGTAAACATCTCCGAATGGATGCCGGGAGATAATTGGTCTGTAGATGAACATAAATACCAAATAGCTCCGCCAACTTATCACATCCGGAAAGAATATTTCTATTGACGCCCCCATTGCCAAGGGAAAATATATCCTGGCTTTAACGGTGCTCGATCCGGCCGGTATGCAACCTTCGCTCCGATTTGCCAATGAGAATTATTTCGAAGGCGGTTATCATCCAATGGGCTATATCGGTATTGACGAATCAGTTGCCGATACCCGTCTGAATCCGGATTTATTCTTTGACATTTGACAACATTCAAACAAGTGATAAATAATCAGTAACTGAAAATATATAAAAATCACATGCAATTGTAAAACAACAGAAACGAAGATTCCTGTTCCCGTGATATTCGACACGGATGTCGGCAATGACATTGACGACGTGCTGGCGATGCAAATGCTATTCAACTATGAGAAAGCCGGAAAAATAGATCTGCTAGGTATCACAATCAGCAAGTCCAATCCTTATTCAATTGAATATATTGACGGATATTGCCGCCTCAACGAGAGGGGAGACATTCCATTGGGATATGCATACAACGGAGCTACTCCCGAAGACGGAGGTTATCTCCGCCAGACTTTGGATACCATTATTGAAGGCAATAAGATATTGCATCCTCAAAGAAGCATAAAAGATAATCTGCCGGAAGGATATAAGTTGTTACGGAAATTACTGGCTTCGCAACCAGATAATTCCGTGGTATTTATTGCCGTAGGACCGAAACGAACCTTTCACGCCTGCTACACTCGGAAGCCGATGAATACAGTCCTTTGGACGGCAAATCACTCGTTGCCCAAAAAGTGAAGCTGTTGTCCGTAATGGGAGGACTCTATGGGAACGAGTTCGACTTCCCCGAATGGAATCTAGTACAGGATATAAGTGCAGCCCAAACCGTATTCAGCGAATGGCCCACTCCGGTCATTGCAAGCGGCTGGGAACTAGGCAACAAATTGTTGTATCCGCATCAGAGTATCTTGAATGATTTCCCGGACGCTTACAAACATCCTCTTTGTGTATCTTACCAGATATATGACAAAATGCCTTATGACAGGCAAACTTGGGATTTGACCTCTGTCATACAGGCCATAGAGCCGGAGAAGGATTATTTTGAACTGTCAACAAAAGGAACGATTACAATAGACAGTGCAGGACACAGTCTATTTAATGCGTCAGACAAAGGACAACATCAATATCTTATGATTCAAGGAAAAGAGAATATTCAGAGAACATTAGATGCCATTGTCCGCCAAGTGACAGGGAAAGAAGAAAAGAATATAAACCAATAAAGAAAGAGTCATGTTTATAGTCAATAGTTATACATTAGCCATTATCTTTTGCTTCATAACCATGATATGTTGGGGTTCCTGGGGTAACACCCAGAAACTGGCCAGTAAGAACTGGCGTTATGAGCTTTATTACTGGGATTATACGATCGGTATCTTATTATTTGCCTTACTTCTCGTTTTCACACTCGGAAGTTTCGGAGATTCGGGTAGAGGTTTTCTGGAAGATATCCGGCAAGTAGATACCAGATACATAGTCAGTGCCTTGATCGGAGGAATTATTTTCAATGCTTCCAACATCTTACTTTCAGCTTCAGTCTCCATAGCCGGAATGGCGGTTGCTTTTCCGTTGGGCGTAGGACTTGCCTTGGTCCTAGGTGTGTTCATCAACTATTTCAGCACTCCTAAAGGAGATCCGTTCTGGTTGTTTACAGGAGTAATCTTGATTGTTATCGCTATCATCTGCAATGGAATAGCGGCAGGCAGACAACAAAAAGAGGAGAATAATAATAGCAAGAAAGGGATTATTCTTGCGGCTATTGCCGGCATACTTATGTCTTTCTTCTACCGTTTTGTGGCTGCTGCCATGGACCTTAACAATTTTGACTCTCCTACTCCGGGCATGGCTACTCCATACACCGCTTTCTTTATATTCTCAATAGGTATCTTCCTGAGCAACTTCCTGTTCAATACAGTTGTTATGAAACGCCCGTTTGTAGGAACTCCGGTAAGCTATAAAGAATATTTTACAGGAAAAGCAAGCACACATCTGGTAGGTATTCTCGGAGGATGTATATGGGGATTGGGAACTGCTTTAAGCTATATAGCCGCAGGAAAAGCGGGAGCTGCCATCTCCTACGCTCTCGGTCAGGGAGCACCTATGATTGCCGCCTTATGGGGTGTATTTATCTGGAAAGAGTTCACCGGTAGTTCCAAATCAACCGACAGGCTTTTAGGAGTCATGTTTATCCTGTTCATCACAGGATTATCATTCATCGTTTTATCCGGAGGAAACTAATTATGAAGATGAACTATATTCTTTTTCTACTGACGGCAGCCTTTTGTTATCCTTCGATAACCGTTGCCAAAATAATTGAGGCCGGTTCGCCGGACAAGAAAAATGTGATAACTATCGAGACTGACAACCAAGTCAGTTACAGCTTATCCCGGAATGGAACAAAGATTCTTGATACTTGCCCGCTCTCACTTACAGTCGGAAACGACACTTGGGGAACAGACAAATGTAGAAAGGTAACTCGCAAGAGCGTTTCGGAGAAAGTGGAATTTATTGTACCGCGTAAATATAAAGAGACAGTGGATAATTATAACCAGGTTGAGCTTATTTACAAAGACTATAAGATCGAATTCAGAGTCTATAATGACGGAGTGGCCTATCGTTTCGTAAGTACTGCGAACAATAAACAACCCGTAAAGAAAGAGTCTGTATCTTTCTGCTTCGGACAGGATCATACCTCGTACACTCTTTTAACCGACCAACTACAAAACTGGTTTGAGCAGGATTATACGGTAAAGCCGATCAATGCATTACCCAAAGACAGTTTCTCTGTAGCTCCTGTAATGGTCGAAGTAGACAAATACAAAGTATTATTAGCAGAGGCCAATCTCTATAATTATCCGGGAATGTACTTACAACCCGCCTAGAATCCTTCCATGGCATTTTTGCCAATTATCCGGACAAGGAAGTGCCATACGAAGGAGATAATAAAATCTACGTCTCCACACGCAAAGACTATCTTATTCCCAACTGCGGGAAACGGGTCTTTCCGTGGCGGGTGACCGGTATCTTCGACAATGCTTCTTCCATATTACAAAGCGAGCTTATATATTTACTCTCCGAAGAGAAGGAGCAAGCCGACGACTATACATGGGTTAAGCCCGGTAAAGTATTATGGGACTGGTGGAATGACCGTAATATCTATCATATAAATTTCAAAAGCGGCATTAATACCGATACATATCTCTATCTGGTAGACTATGCAGCCAAACATCACATCGAATATGTCCTGATTGACGAAGGCTGGTCAGCACGTAACGATCTGTTAACCCTCAATCCCGATGTTGACATTCCGCGCATCTGTGAATATGCAACAAAAAGGAGTAGGTATCCAATTATGGTCGAAATGGGTGAACATCATGCGACAAATGGATGAGGCTTTTGCACAATTCTACAAATGGGGAGTGAAAGGAGTTAAAATAGATTTTATGGATCGCAATGATGCCAAGATGGTTAACTTCTACGAACAAGTAGCAGCTAAAGCCACTCAATACAAATTATTAGTAGACTTTCACGGTTCTTACCCCAACGAAGGCATGAGGCGCAAATACCCGAACCTGATGACACGCGAAGGCGTGATAGGACTGGAGTATAATAAATGGAGCAAAAGAGCCACGGTTACACATGATGTAATCATCCCTTATCTGCGTATGTGGGCAGGTCCAATGGATTATACTCCCGGAGCTATGCTTAACGCACATCCGGAAACATTCTATGAAAATCAACATGAACCTATGAGTCAAGGAACGCGTAGTCATCAATTAGCAATGTACGTAGTCTACGAAAGCCCGTTACAAATGATTTCAGATAGCCCAACTAAATATGACAAGAATCTCGGAGTTTTGAATTTATCAAAAGTACACCTACCACTTGGGATGAGACAGTCCCTTTGGGAGGGAGAAGTAGGTGAATATATAGCTATTGCACGCCGGCATAACGATACATGGTATATCGGTGTAATCAACGGAGCTACTCCAAGGCATATTGAGATTGATTTATCCTTCATAGGAAATAGACCGAAAAAAATAAAAGCACATATAGACGGCATAAACGCAGGGCAACAGGCTAAAGACTCCCAAATAATAGAACAAGTTATCAAGGACAACGAAAAACTGCCCATAGATATGAGCAGAGGAGGATTCTATCAATATCGACCGATGGCTTTTGACCATCGGTCAATTTATATTGTAGATATAACAACAAAGCCATTAATTTTCTGCAATTTCATCTAATGCATCTTCTACCTACTTTTACTTCAAAGGTAATTAAATAGTTTATAGCCCACTCAAGTATCCTCTTCTTCTTTCTATATATTCGCACTTTTTACGATCATTATAACACATCATCCACCAATCTACAAACAAAATGTTTTTAAAACAAAAGATATATTATTTCAATATATTTCATATCTTTGCACTCAAAATTCAAAAGATACGTTTACTACCAAAATAAATCTTTTGAAACCAATAGTCATTACTAAGCTATAAAAGAATCGTATGAAGAAAAGATGGATTATCATGATGACATTAATGGTCATCATTAGTTTAATCGGCGTTTTCCCCCGAAACTGCCGGAGTATGGGAACCTGATGAAAAGATGAATACAGCCAACGTGGCCTGGATGATTACCGCAACCATTTTCGTGTTAATGATGACTCCGGGACTTTCCTTTTTTATGGAGGTATGGTTGGAAAGAAAAACGTAATTTACTATTCTTCAGAGTTTTATTGCAATGGGTATTATCAGCGTTATTTGGGTGGTATTCGGATTCAGCCTTGCTTTTGGTGATGATATAGGCGGATTTGTAAGGAAACCCTGCTACCTTTTCATGTTCAATAATGTAGGAGCTAAAGTAAATGAATTCCTGGCACCAACCATTCCTTTGGCGCTCTATGCACTATTTCAAATGAAATTTGCCATTATCACCCCTTCCCTTATCACAGGATCTTTTTGCAGAACGCGTCCGTTTTTCCGGATATATGGTGTTCATGATTTTGTTCTGTATCTTTGTATATTGCCCGCTTGCACACTGGACCTGGCATCCTGACGGATTCCTTCGCCAGATGGGAGTTATCGATTTTGCCGGTGGTATCGTTGTGCATGCTTCCTCCGGGGTAGCAGCTTTAGCAGGTGCCATCTTCCTCGGCAACAGAAGGGAACAGACACATACACCTGCAAATATTCCATACGTGATATTAGGGAGCATCCATGCTTTGGCTAGGCTGGTTCGGATTCAATGCAGGCTCTTCATTGGCAGCAGACGGGTTGCTATCAAAGCTTTCCTGAATACAAATACGGCTTCAGCTACCGCCATGCTGGTATGGATATTCTTCGATTGTCTCCGCGGACGTAAACCGTCGGCAATGGGAGCCGCTATCGGTGCTGTGGTGGGTCTTGTAGCCATTACTCCTTCTGCGGGATATGTCACTGTCGGAGAGAGTATTTTTATCGCATTGACGACAACAATGGTCTGCAACATCGCCGTCCACTGGAAAAACCATACGAATGTGGATGATGCATTGGATGTATTCCCTACTCACGGGTAGGCGGTATCTTCGGAACGATACTTTACGGGCGTCTTTGTGCATGGACTGCTAGCCGGAGACGTTAAAGTATTCCTGATTCATATATTGGCAGTAGTTATCGTATGTGCATACAGCTTTATTGTCAGCTACATACTTTACTGGATAACTAACAAAATGATTCCAATGCGCGTATCAGCTAAAAGCGAGGCTATCGGTCTCGACCTTAGTCAGCATGACGAGTCTTACAACTTTGCAGATTTCGGAGGAGAACAGGGAATTGGCCGAATATCAGACTGTAAGTGATAAAGAAAAGAAATATTAATCCGGTTTTGCAGGTTCTGATTTTGTAGGAAAAAACAGGAAAAGAGCTGTCTGACAAGTCCCTTATTAACAATTTCACCCACGCTACAGATAGTTATAGCGTGGGTGATTTTCAATAATCAGGACTTGTCAGACAGCTCCTTTATTACTGGGATAGCCTCTTTTAAAAGCGGGGGATAGAAAAGGCTATATCATCATTTCTAAGGTCGATATTTTTCGCTAAATCAATATTATAATCGATTATCAGACATTTGTATCATCTGTTGAACTTATTCATTTCTCATTTATTTTTCCATTTGTCAGTAACACTCCACATTGGCGGATCGACACTACTGAAATGCCAGAAACCGATTTGAGATATTCCAAGCTCATCAGCGAGTTCGAGTAAAGCTTCCGTACTCCTGGCATCGCTTGCATAAACAGATGTCGGTTCCCATCAGTTGCATCATACAGGTATATATTTACCTTTTCATAACACAACCAGGTAGGAGAAGGTAAAACCCCACCACACTATCGGGCACAGATTGGTAAATTTGTCTACCCTTCGTATGTCCAGTCACTGCGTAATCATTCGCATAAGCCGGTAAAGCCATCACCAGTTTATCTTTGGGAATGTGTTTGATCCAGAAAGACATAGCCTCTTTTGTCCACGAATAATCAGAAGTAGGTCCCATACCCATACAATCATCCCGATGTTTGAGTTCGGCTTTGCCTATTCCCGGTGCGAAATACATATCATAACACATCACCCTGACTAAATCACAAGTTCTCGCCAACACCTCCGGGTCATGAAACATTTTTGTCGTTTCATCCTGATACAAAGCCGGATAAAACCCGACACAATGACTTAGCTTCTTCCCGGCAGCGTGGAGTTTCTGTGAAGCGAGTTCCAAAAATCCGGTATACGTATCTTGAACATCGGGACTCAAATGCTCGAAATCCCAATCTATGCCGTCATATCCGTTGGCGTTACACGCATCCACATACCCATCAACAAGTGTTTTTATTTTCTCGGGCGTGCTTATATTCTCTTCACTTCCACCTACAGCCTGATAGACTTCGATATGATTCCGGTGACACTCGTCAATAAAAAGATTTCAGGGGGATTTCCGAAAACACTGATGGAATTAATGATTTCTTTTACAGGCTCTATATCCTTAAAAGAGTTCCCGTCTTTATAGACAAACCAAGAAAACACTTTTTCCCGGTGGCAGTAGGTGTTTCCTGCTTGCAGGAAACACTTACCCTACCCATATTGCACAATATGCAACAGTTCTGATAATTTCTGAATACCTCATTATTTACCGGAATTACTCATATACATACTTCTTATACTCAAAATAGTCATATTTGGCAGTATATATACCCTGGGTCTCTTTATCTCCTGCCATCCACCACCATTGGCAAAGGTTATAAATGAATAACCAAATTGGAACGCCTCGGGTGTATACCAGGTAGTAAATGTTTTCGCCACTTCACCATCTATAATCCATGCCGCCCAATATGCACCATCTGCATTAAGTCTAAGGTCAATAGTCAAAGTATGTTTACCCGGATCAATAGGTACACCGTAAACTCCCATAGCTTCCGTATAACAACGTACCAGCATCTGACCTGGAACAGGAGGAATTGTACAAGCAGCACGATCGTTTTCCGTGCCAGGGAAAACAAACATAGAGAATGACCTTTCTTCAGCGTTCGTTGCGGCTATATTACCTCCGCCAACCATTTCTCACCTACACCTATACCAGGTACATCTATCTCCCAAGTATATTTTCCGGCTCCAACAGCTTCTCCGTAAGTCAAATTAGTACCGTTCGGCAGATTCAAGAAACCACCCGATACGCTTCCTCCGGCATTTGTCCATCCGGCAGGTATAACTCCTTCTTCGTCAAAAATCCCATCGTGTCGTCGTTCCTTCCGGTTCAGGAGGTAACTGGCCTTCGATAATAGGCTTCATTGAATATTCGTAAGGAACGTATTCAAAATAATCAAATAAAGCATAATTCTCTTGAGTAGCCGCATGGTCGCCCATACCGATAAGATTCTCAACACTGGATATGGCACGGAAATAAGCCTCTTCACCAAAATTCAGTTGAGCTCTTTTCAGCGTCTTGCCATCGACCAGCCATTCGGCCAGGTATTTCTTATTTTCCAACTTCAAATCTAAAACAAATGTATGCCAGGCATCGCCTTTGATAGGTGTATATTCGGAGAAGAAAGGATTTGCCTGACTGGAAACCAGACATAACATATCGTCAGGTCCCGCATTATGTTGACTACGGGCCGCAGACGTACCGGAACAAATTTCAAAATCCAGTTCATGAGTGTCGTCGAAATAGACAAATGCTCCGATACTAGCCCGGTCATTCATCCCAAATTTGGGCACATACACTCTCCATTCATAACGACCGGAACCAAACTGTGTTGTGGTTTGTACTTTAAAACGGTCACCGTTCGTACCTGAATATTCCTCACCCGGCCGTGTATATATTCTTAGTGCTTTCCCGTCTTCGCATTCATCATTGTCTACGATAGTAATCGGATTTATCCCTGCCACAAGTCCCGTCTTTTGCAACCCGGTAAAGTCGCCATAATTATAAATAGTGCCCTTATAACCATCCTGAATAACTGTAATGGTTCGCAGTTCAGCACCTTTCGCCGCTATGGTCAGAGGTTGCACCACGTTTTGGGACCGTTATTCTTATCTGCAGAAAGAGTAATCGTTCCGTTACCAGTTCCTTCCAAAGGAGATACAGTAAGCCAATTACCACCGCCCTGATCTACTGCCACTTTCCAGTTAGCCTCCGACGTAATGTTTACAGTCTGCATTTCAGTCGGAGCGACCTCGAATGTCAAAGCATCAGCGGAGACTCCGCATGGGACTACCTCTACCTTTCTCTTTGAAGCTATCGCCACATGATACCAGAGAGGTGTTACATAATACACCTATTGCTAAATACAAATATCTTAGTTTCATAATGATTGTTGTTTACATTGGTTTCATTCAGTTCTTCAAATTCGGATTAATGGACGAGTCCACAAAAGGACGGGGAAGATACATCTTACTGTCATTCCACGTACCGGATACAGGTACCGCTTCTTTTCTGAATACTCCCGGAGCAACTTCAATCTCTGGATTCAGTTTTCTGTATTCGAAATGATCTTTAATGCGGTTCATGCGGAACATGTCTCTCGCCCTGGTAGCAATGTTACCCCAATAATATCCGGCTATTTCCCAGCCATGTTCGTTATAGGCAGCTTCCGCCAACTCGTCATACGACATGGTTGTCTTATAGATATCGGTCTGCAACAACAGATCCATTAGCACGATTACGTACCTCATTCAATAAGTTGACAGCTTCCGTGATACTACCTGTTTTTGAACGACCTACGGCTTCGGCATACCAGCAATATACTTCTGCCAAGCGAATAATCTGATGCGTCTTTTCTCCATTCTGATTCATCGAAATTTTCGGATTCGTATAGTCGAATTCTTCTCCAGTGGTCGTTTCTACTTTCTTCATGAAACAGGGAGCAACAACCACACGCGGCGCTTCCGGATTAGGATCTTCCCACCAATCACGTAACTGTGTTTCATTCTTCAATATAATTTTCGGAAAATAAGACGCATCTTTGCGTGAGCCTTTCGGGAAATCATACCAGAATTTAATTTCTCCGTTCGTATCTCCCCATCCACCGCCACCATAAGCATAGTCTGCCAGGAAATCGGCTAAAGGAGCATTGGTAAGTGCATCTATTCCCCAAATTATAGTAAACACCAAGCAACACTTCAGGATTATTCTTATTATACTCCATCGAATATACTTGCTTGTAATCAGGTAATAGCTTGTAGTAATAAGTACCTTTCTTCGAAGCATCGATTACTTCTTTTGCCTTTGCAGCGGCCAGTTGATAATATTCTGTTCCCTTGTTCAACGGCCATCCTGCCATTGCCATATACACATAAGCCAATGTTGCTTTTACAGCTCCTTGACTAACAGCAATGTTTACCCCATTTCTTGCGTAGGGTTCTTTAGTATAATTAGCAGGGACCATTGTTTCTGCCTTTTTCAGATCAGATACAATCAGCTCGTAAATTTCAGGAACGGTTGCCAATGGCATGTTATAATTGATTTCATCTTTCACAACCATAGGTACCTCTCCCCAAGCCATTACAAAGTAAAAATAAGAATAGGCACGCCAATAATAAGCTTGTCCAATGGCTGCATCTTTCTCTTCCTGGCTCACCTCCGGAGTTCGTCCGGCATTATCTATAATGAAATTAGCAGCTTTTACCAATCTCCAACGAGCACCCCACAATTCAGTCACCCAAGTGTTATTGTCCGAAACATTATAAGTATCTACCTCACGCAACCCCTGTTTATTAGCTGCAGGGGTGTGTAGAAATATCATCACCCATCACTGATTCGAAACCTGCCCAAATATTTGCATACATATCACTCGCAACTTTGGAATACATTCCATTCAGAGCCAAGTCCAGATCACCTTTTGAATTGAAGAAATTAGTCACCGCCAACTGCCCTTTAGGATCTTCTGTCAGTAAATCCTGGCAAGACACCATCCAAAGTGCTATCAATGCTAGTCCGACAGATTTGAATATTCTATATATTGTTTTCATATCCATGTATAGTTAAAAGATTAAAAGTTAAGTTTCATACCAAAAGTGAATGTTCTTGGAACAGGATAAGATCCCATATCCACACCATTAAAGCCATAATCGGATTCACTGTACACTTCTGGGTCCATACCTGTGTATTTCGTTAATGTAAACAGGTTTTGAGCACTGACCGACAGTTGAATATCGGCTACTTTCGTTATCTTCTTAGGAATATTATACGTAAGGCTTATATTTTTCAGTTTCACAAATGATGCATCTTCAAGCCAGAAATCGGAATCAGGATAGTTTCTATTATCTGAATTTTTATGACTTGCATACACAGCATCTGCTTTATTGGCTACTTTATCCCAACTTTTGTAATAAGCATCAGATAAAGAGATGAAACGATATACACCTGTCATAGATCCCATCGCATAGCGGCTTACATTCAGTCTATCTTGTCCTAATGCAGCATTGATAAAGAGATTGAGCGTCCAATTTTTCCAAGTAAATGTATTATTCCATCCGAAAGTCCAATTAGGCTCGGCCTGCCCTTTAGTAACCAGATCGTCAGCACCCGGATTGGTTGTCAAACTTCCATTAGATTGATGTTTATACAAGTTGGCGCCCTGGTCATTAAAGTTTGCCCATTCATAAAGATAGAAAGAACCAATCGGATACCCTACTTTTTTAATTTGAATGGGACCACCGCCAATACTTGTATAATTCTCCCCAACGATAAAATCACTACCTGCCAGATCGATTATCTTATTCTTTAAATAAGATGCATTCAGCGATGTTTCCCAACCAAATATATCTTTATCTGTCAAAGGAGTAGCTGTAATGGTGAATTCAACACCAGAGTTTCTAACTTCACCTTGGTTGACCCGGAAAGAGCCACCTCCGTTATACTGAGGAGCAGGTTTGCGAAGCAACAGGTCCTTAGTATCCTTTCGGAACCATTCGGCAGTAAAACTCAAGCGACCGTCTAAAACACTGGCGTCCAAACCTATGTTATACTGATAGGTGCTTTTCCCAAGTTACATCCGGTGTAGCGAGATTTCCAGTCCAATAACCGGTATGGATTGCATCGCTACCATAACCGTCATAATTTGTAGGAGCCAACATACCCAATGTTGTGTAAGCACCGATACTTTTGATTACCAACAACACCAAAACTGGCTCTTAGTTTCAATTGCTGGACAATGTTTTGTTTGCTCATAAAGTTTTCTTTGGCAACATCCCAAGCAACAGCTACTGACGGAAAATATCCCCATTTATTCTTCTTCTGAAACTTAGATGAACCATCGGCACGGAAAGTACCTGTCAGCATATACTTCCCTTTGTAATTGTACATAATTCGACCAAGCCCGGATACAATAGCTTCTGCGGAATAGCCATTCTCTCCATCGCGTGTCTTTGCATTTTTGCATTCCAATAACCAACAAACTCATTGGCTAAATCACTTCCGGTCAATTTTAGATTTCTGCCTTCGGCACCACTTGCTTCAAATACAGCTGTTGCAGTCAGATGATGATCGCCGAAACTTGTGTTATAAGTCACATTATTGGTATTCTGCCAGAATAGATTCATCCTGCTCGCATTTTCCATACCACTAATTTGTCCGGGTTTTGCTAACGACGAGGTGAAAGAGTAACTCGGAACATGAGAGTAATTAGCAGCCCCCTGTACAGACAATGTCAACCCTTTCATTATTTTGAAAGTCAAATCCATATTAGTATTCAAAGCATACACGTATGAGTCACCATAATTTGCGACACGTGCACCATAAGGGTTTCCGTTTACTGAATTATAAGGGTCCATATTATAAACGCCCGTTACCGGATCTTTCATTTCCATTGTAGGAGAATAGTTCAGGAAGTTCATAATGTCAATACCCCCATTATGACTGTGAGTACGTGAAGCATTAATTTTGGTAGAAAGTGTCAACCACTTGGTGAGTTCATTATCCAAATTTATCCGTAACTGTGCACGTTGATACTTGGTCGTGATGGTCATGGCTGTCATATTCAGTACATTGGCTGAAATAAGATACTTATTTTTAGCCGTTCCACCCGAAATACCTAATTTATAGTCCTGACTAATACCGGTCTGCAACATCAAATTCTGCCAGTCAATGCCTTTGGAGCCATTCTTATAGGCTTCCATCTCATCATCTGCAAATGAGATACCATTATACTCCTTTAATGCAGTCGCATATTCATAAGCATTCAGTAAGTCATATTTTTTTAAGGATGTTCGATACGCCTATAGCCACATCTGCATAAATCTGTACTTTACCTTCCACCCCTTTTTTAGTAGTTACCAACACCACACCATTAGCGCCGCGTGAGCCATAAATAGCTGTTGCCGAAGCATCTTTCAGAACTTCAATAGATTGAATGTCAGCTGGATTTACATCCAGTCCACCAGACATAATACCATCGATGACATACAGGGGGTCATTGCTGGTATTAAGAGAAGTGGTACCACGAACACGAACTTTAACTGTACCACCCGGTAAACCATTTACGCTCGTCACTGCCACACCTGCAGTACGTCCTTGCAGAATATCTTCCACCCGCTTTACCGGCTGATCCTTAAATTGTTTGGAAGAAACAGAAGCCACAGCACCTGTTATATCTGATTTTTTCACTACACCATATCCGATGACCACTACTTCACTCAATTGGTTCTGATCTTCCTGCATTGTAATCTTCAAACTGGTATTCGTTCCCAGTTTAACCTCTTTAGTCACGTATCCGATATAAGAAAACAATAGTGTAGAGCCAACAGGAGCACTAATCGAGAACTTTCCGGAAATATCCGTTACGGTACCAGTTTGTGCATCTTTAAGAGTTACGTTGACACCGATGATAGGTTCATTGCTGTCGGCATCCATAACAGTACCCGAATACTGCTTTGCAACCTGTGCATAAGTAGATGTAACTGCTGCAAAAAGAAATAGTAGCAAGCAGCCAAGCGTTTTTCTTAGATTATCCATATACTTTTCATTTAGTTAGAATATAATAATATTAGATTTTTAGGAATTTTAGATACAAGTCAAGGCATTCAAAATGTTCCCAACATTACTCCGCCACCTCTTCATTCTACAGTTTTAGGATGTATTCATAGTAAATAGTCTTTTTTTTTTAAGGTTTAATACTATTCGTATTTAGTGTCAACTGTGCAAATATAGGCGCAAAGCATGGAAATAGAGATCAAATAACATCCATAATTAGTCCGCTACTGTTCAAAAGGATCGTTCTGAATATCCTTTCTAGCTATCTAATGAGCTTTGTGGACAAAAGAAGATGAAATCTATTGTACAGTTTCATAACTTCTTTTATATTTGCTCTATCAAAAGAACATAACTATGTCAAAAGCGCACGTACTAAAGAGGTATTCTTTTCTAATCTGGATATTATTCTTTGTTCTTTCTACCAAGGCTGAACAACAAGACTACTACTTCAGACAAATTTCTTTGGAACAGGGATTGTCACAATCAAGAGTGCAGTGCATTTACAGAGATCATTTAGGAGTCATATGGATAGGTACCAAATGGGGATTAAATAGTTATGACCAATCTGAACTGAAAAGTTATTTTCATGACCGGGAGCAGCCCAACTCATTGCCCGACAATTTCATTCGTTTTATTACAGAGGATCGTTTAGGCGATTTATACGTTTCTACCAATAAAGGAATTGCCATCTACAATAAAGCAGAAAATCAATTTCAGCCATTGAAATATAACGGGAAGCCATTTAACGCTTGGTCTTATCTTCAAATAGGTGACAATTTCCTGTTTGGAGGAGAAGAAACTTTATACCAATACAATCTGACGGATAAAAGTATTACGACGATCTTCCCCGACATCGATGGAGACAAGTTAAAATGTATCAATCGCATCTTTCAGTGGAGTCCCGATGTGCTGATAACCAGCAGTAAAAAAGACGGGCTTTGGATGTACGACTTGATAAAAAAGAAAATGTATCGATGTCCATTTGTAAAAGAGCGCGAGATAAACACCATATTTGTTGACTCTCAAAACCGGCTTTGGGTATCATTCTATGGCAAAGGAATAGCCTGCTACTCGAAAGAGGGGAAAAGGCTTTTCAGTTTATCCACCAAAAATTCCGGGCTCAACAACGATATCATTTTTGATTTTCTTGAAAAAGACAACCAACTTTGGATAGCTACTGACGGAGGAGGTATCAACATACTTGACTTCCAGACTATGAAGTTCTCTCATCTTAAACATATTTCCGATGATGAACAATCCTTGCCGAATAACTCTATCTACCGGCTGTATAAAGATCAGATGGACAATATATGGATAGGCAGTATACACGGAGGATTATTCGCCATTAAGAAAGTGTTCATCAAAACCTATAAAGATGTTCCACTGAACAATCCCAATGGAATTAGCGAACGTACCGTGGTTAGCATCTTTGAAGATAAGGATACATTGCTTTGGATTGGAACAGACGGAGGAGGTATCAACTCATTTGACCAAAAAACGAATACATTTCATCATTACCCTACTACATACGGGGGAGAAAGTTACCTCTATCACAGATTTTTCTGAAAATGAGCTCTTATTATCATGTTTTAATAAAGGGGTCTTTACCTTTAATAAGAGAACCGCACAGATGCAACCTTTTTCCCATTATCAATGACTCTATTTCGAAAAGAGAATTTTCATCCGGTGATTTGGTAAATCTATATGCTACAAAAGATAATATTTACATATTAGAGCAAAAGTCTATATCTACAACAAGCATACCCGGCAAACATCTATTCTCTACGCGCCCCAAATAGACATTCAACGCCAAATAGCTATGCAGGCAATTTATTCCGACGATACGCATCTGTATCTAATGGGAACCAATAACCTGTTTAAACTAAACTTCAAAACTAACGAACTATCTTCATTAGTCAATATGAAAGAGGGAGATGATTTCACATCGGCCTGCCGGGATGATAAAGGTAACTTTTGGATAGGAAGTAATTTCGGACTGCTCTTCTATAATAAACAGACTGGAAAAACAGAAAAAATACATACCAACTTGTTCAACAGTGTATCCAGCCTTGCCTATGATAAAAAAGGAAAAGTCTGGATAGGAGCACAGAACATGTTCTTTGCGTATATTATCAACGAAAAACGTTTTGTTATCCTGGACGAATCCGATGGAGTTCCTTCCAACGAATTGATATTTACCCCTATTCCTGCTCTTCGTACTCCCAATCTGTATATGGGAGGTACTATGGGACTGGTACGCATTAATACGGATATTATTTTCGAAAGCAATTCGTCTCCTATTCTCAAGCTACTTGAAGTAAAACTGAATGGTAAATCAACTCTGAAACAGGTTAATAATAACTGTATTTCGATTCCCTGGAATCATTCATCGTTCAACATTAAAGTGATTGCTGACGAAAAGAACTCCTTCCGAAAACACCTTTTCCGGTATGTCATCACAGGAAAAGACAAAATGGTGATCGAGAGTTATCTCCAGACACTCGAATTGGGTACATTAGCATCAGGAGAATATACCATCAGCGTATCCTGCGACACCTCCAACGGTGAATGGAGCCAGCCGACAGAGATCTTAACTATTATAGTCTCACCTCCTTGGTGGAAATCTACCTGGTTTATTATACTATGCATTTTCTTTGCATTTCTAGTGGCAGGAATGGTCTTCTTTAGTTTGATAAGAAAAAAAAGAAAATCGGCTGAAACGTGAGATGCGGGAACATGAGAAGAAGATATATGAAGAGAAAATACGCTTCTTAATCAATATCAGCCATGAGCTACGCACCCCTTTGACACTCATCTATGCTTCCCTGAAACGAATTCTCAATAAAGAGGTGAAGCAAGACGAGCTACCGGAATATCTACAGGGGGGCATTCAAACAGGCGAATCAGATGAAAGATATTATCAACATTGTGCTTGATACACGCAAAATGGAGGTAGGACAGGAAGTGCTACATCTCTTCGCATCCTTTGCACAAGTGGATACAGGAAGTGGCAGAAACATTTCAAACTGCATCTAAAGCCAAAGAAATTGAAATTACATACGACTTTGACGACAGTATACAATCTATCGCGTATGATGACACAAAATGCAAAGTTGTTCTTTCCAATCTGATTATGAATGCTTTGAAATATAGTCCTAATCAGACTCGTATTGTTATAAAAACCATCCGTACAAATGAAAGTATACAAGTACACGTACAAGACCAGGGAATCGGATTGGATAATGTAGATATAAAGAAGCTCTTTACCCGTTTCTACCAAGGCAAACATAATGAGGGAGGAAGTGGTATCGGTTTATCTTATGCTAAAATGTTGATTGACTTACATGGAGGTAGGATGGGCGCTTTCAATAATAAAGACAGAGGGGCCACATTCTTTTATGAAATACCGGCTAATCTACAAGAACAAGAAGTATCATGTCCTCAACATTCCTACCTCAACGAACTTTTAAGTTCTCCGGAGGAAGAAGAGAAAATAGAATCCGGGGCTTTTCTCTACAAGGATACTCACTGTTGATTGTAGAAGATAAACAGGACTTAAGAGAATTCTTAAAAAATGCTCTTAAGGATAAATTCAAGAAGATCTATCAGGCAGAAAATGGATTGGTAGCGCTGGAAGTTATTAGCAACAGCAACCGGACATTATAGTAAGTGATGTAATGATGCCACAAATGAATGGCTATCAGCTATGCAAGGAAATTAAAGAGAATCTGAATATTAGCCATATCCCTGTTATTCTACTTACCGCCAGAGCCGATTCTGAAAGCCAGATGTTAGATACAAATTAGGAGCCGATGCCTATTTGCCCAAACCATTTGAAATGGAAATGTCCTTAGCGTGATCCAGAACCAGATGAGAAATCGTGAATATATTAAATCCAGATACAGGGGCAATCAATTCATTCTGTCTCCGCAAGAGGCTACTTTCAGCAATGCGGATGAACAATTTATGATTAAATTGAATGAAATGATCGATCAGAATCTGTCTCAACCAGATCTGGACGTAAAATTCCTGACTGCTCAAATGGCTATGAGCCGGACATCCTTATATAATAAGATCAAGGAACTGACCGGCATGGGAGCAAACGATTATATCAATCGTAGAAGAATCGACAAAGCAATCATTCTTTTAACTCAGTCTGACATGAGCATTACTGAAATATCAGAGCAGGTAGGTTTCACTTATCAACGATATTTCAGTACGTTATTTAAAGAAATGAAAGGAATGACTCCTTCTCAATTCAGAGCACAACACGGTTGCACCCAACAACAATCAGAATAGATTCAGCACTTTAGTTTATCATTTATATAGAAATTATACTTCCCGGAACAGAGCGATTAAGATTTCCAGTGCAGATTTGGACGTTTCATGATTTGAAATGACTAAAATCTGATGAGTAGAATAAAGCATTCGACTACTTTTGCAGCAAGCAATTGATAGAAAACGAATACACTTAAATTCAATTATTATGAGAAACTACTATTTAACTCTGTTACTAATATGCATTTGCGGCATTTGCTTTGCACAACAACAGACCAATGACATCAGTACTAAAAATCCGCCAAACAAAGAATGGAACTTCAACAATCTGGATGGATGGAAATACGGACATCAGGATAACAACCCGGATAATCAATGCATATTAGAGAATGGTTACTTACGGATCTTTACCCGGGCTAACTCGGTGGATCGGAAAAAGGTTCACACTGTAGAACGGATTTATACAACAGGAAGATATACCTGGCGTACTCATATCCCGCAAATGGGAATAGGAGATCAATGTAGCGTGGGTTCGTGGATATACCATGACGACCAACATGAATTGGATTTCGAAGTCGGATATGGTAAAGATACAGTTCGCAAGGGAGTTAAATGCAGCCCCGACGAAATGATTGCTTATATGACATCGCAGGCATATCCTTTTTCTTCCGTTCCTGTAGTAATCAAGACCGGATGGCATCTGTTCGAAATTGATCTGACATTAAAAAATGGGAACTATTACATCACCTGGTTAATAGACAACGAGCCCAAACATGAACTTCAACTGGAATTTGGGAAAGACATTGCATTCCATATTTTTTTGCAGTGTAGAGAATCTTAAATTTATTGGAGACCAACCGGCACAGCAGGAAAATTCCGGATTGTTTGATTTCGTCAGATATACATATCATGACTAAATAAATGAACTTAGCACACATTTCTTTAAAATCCCGTGCTTTTTATATCTGAATATATCAATCAGATAATCCCTCTCACTCTATCGTCAAATGCAGAAAGTGCAGCTTTCGCCCCTTCTCCCATAGAGATAATAATTTGCTTATAAGGCACGGTGGAAACATCTCCGGCTGCATAGATACCCGTCGCATTCGTACGGCAATGTGCATCAATCATGATTTCGCCCGGACGGTTGGTTTCCACTATGTCGCGGAATACACTGCTATTCGCAGAAAGCCCGATCTGTACAAATACACCATCCAATTCCACCAAACGTTCTTCTTCCGTTTTGCGGTCTTTGATGCGTAGGCCAGTCAGTTTATCACCATTTCCTATCACTTCCGTAGTCTGTGAACTTACAAACACTTCCACGTTCGGCAATGATTTAAGTCGATCTTGAAGTACACTGTCCGCTTTCAACTCATCCATAAATTCAAAAACAGTCACTTTGGAGCAGATACCTGCCAAGTCAATGGCTGCCTCAATGCCTGAATTTCCACCACCTACTACCGCTACGTGCTTTCCTTTATAAAACGGCCCATCACAATGAGGACAGAAAGCGACACCGCGACCTATATACTCGGCTTCTCCCGGAACATTCAGTTTACGCCAGCTTGCACCGGTTGCAATAATCAGTGCCGGAGCCAGGAATTTCTCACCAACAGAGGTAGTGATCTGCTTTTGTTTTCCAACCACTTCTACTTTTTCTACTTTACGATGCTCCAGTAAATCCACCGGATAACGCAACAAGTGAGTTTTCAGATTATCGGCAAGTTCATTTCCTGTCGTTTCCGGAACAGAAATTAGATTTTCAATACCCACCGTTTCTTTTACCTGTCCGCCAACACGCTCGGCCACGATAGCTACACGGAGTCCTTTACGGGCAGAATAAATAGCTGCCGATACTCCTGCAGGTCCTCCACCGGCAACAATCACATCATATTCTTTCACCTCTGCATTCGCTTTGGTTTCGTCAATACCATATTGTTCTTCCAACTTGGCAAGCAATTCGCCAAATTCACCACGGCCTACATGAAGTAATTTTCCATCTGCAAAGACAGAGGGTACTCCTTGTATTTTCAGTGCATCTACTTCGTCCTGATAAAGCGCACCGTCTACCATTTCATGCGTAATAGCCGGATTCAAAGTAGTCATTGCATTCAGAGCCTGCACTACGTCAGGGCAGTTCGTACAAGTCAACGAAACATAAGTGGTCAGATGTATTGGGCCTTTCAGTGCTTTCACACGGTTGCAAACGGCCTCATCGGGAAAGTTCTTTCCTTTGCCGTCCAGATTCAGGATAGCCAAAAGCAATGATGTGAACTCATGTCCGTTAGGAATACCCCGAAATGTGATTCCGGTACGGTCGCCATTCCTCAATAAAGTAAACTTCAATGCTTCTCCCTCATTCACCGAGCAAGTGATATGATCGGAACAATCCGCTACATCTCCCAGCAGCTCCAATAATTCTGTTTTGTTTTCGTGGCTGGATGATACCAATATATCAAAAGTAAAATTTGCCTCCAGTCCGGCAAAAATACCCTTCAGTTGTTCTTTTAATGCAGATTCTAACATATCTTTTTCCTTCTATTTTTTTGAAAAGAAAGGCCGGCAGCGTCTCCCGTTACCGGCCTCCCATAATCACCATTATCAAGATCTATCAAATCTTACCTACCAGGTCGATGCTCGGTTTCAGGGTAGATTCACCCTTCTTCCACTTGGCCGGACAAACTTCTCCGTCGTGAGTCGCTACAAACTGAGCAGCTTCCACCTTACGAAGCAATTCGCTCGCATCACGGCCAATATTGTTATCATTCAATTCCACCACTTTAATCTTTCCTTCCGGATTGACAACGAATGTACCACGGTATGCCATACCTCTTCTTCGATATATACTCCCAGTGCACGGCTCAAAGCGCCAGTCGGGTCTGCCAACATCGGGTATTGAATCTTACGGATACTTTCAGAAGCATCATGCCAAGCTTTATGTACGAAATGAGAGTCAGTACTTACCGAGTAGATTTCTACGCCCATTGCTTTGAACTGGTCGTACTTTTCAGCCATATCCACCAATTCAGTAGGACATACGAAAGTAAAGTCGGCAGGATAGAAGAAAAGAATCGCCCATTTACCTTTCAGTTCATTGTTGGTTACAGTCTTGAAAGCTCCGTTTTGAAAAGCCTGAACACTGAATTCAGGAAGCTGAGAATTTAAAATTGGTTCCATAATCTTTATTACTTTTATTGTTATTAATTGATTTGACTTATAACATCAGAAACAACGTTTTGTTTTTTGTTTCTGATGCAAAGATAAAGGCAGAAGTCCCGCCTTTGCAAAAAAATGTCCAATCGAATAATTCTATGCGGCGATAGATGAAATTAATAAAAGCATTTTATACCTTTGCATGCATAAACAAAAAACTGGAAAATATATACGATTATGGAACATCCTCTTGACCAATTCTTATATTGCCCTAAATGTGGTTCCTCTCATTTTGAGATTAACAACGAGAAATCTAAAAAATGTGCAGATTGCGGCTTTGTCTATTATTTCAATCCTTCTGCCGCCACAGTAGCACTCATCTTGAATGAGAAAATGAACTGCTTGTCTGCCGGCGTGCTAAAGAGCCGGCAAAGGGAACTCTCGACCTTCCCGGAGGATTTATCGATATGAACGAGACAGGTGAAGAAGGCGTAGCCCGTGAAGTGCTGGAAGAAACCGGATTGAAGGTAAAAAAGCTATTTACCAGTTTTCACTTCCCAATATTTATGTCTATTCAGGTTTTCCTGTACACACACACTTGATATGTTTTTTCTCTGCACCGTAGAAGACATGAGCCATTTCTCCGCCATGGATGATGTAGCAGATTCTTTCTTCCTACCTCTCTCCGAGATTCATCCGGAAGATTTTGGGTTGGATTCTATCCGTCGCGGACTTAGCTTGTTTCTAGCTCAATGCCGCTAAGATAATCTCATCAGCCTGATAGATTGAGAGTATTTCATCTATAGTTATGTCCCATTTTTAAGATATTCCTCCAAAACATCAGATAAAAAAATAATGATCTGGAGAATAAAATGCATAAAAACATGCAACTGTATGCAAAATCACAGGCTAATACCGTATAAATTCAAGTCGAATATGCATCTTTTTCTATCAAGAAAAGATTCGTTGGTTTAAAACCAAGGAGTTCTTCCCCACCGAGGGACGCTTCCTTTCTCACCGACGAAGCAGCTTTTGCTCGGTGAGGAAGACAAATAAGGGAAAATTAAGACCGTTTTTTCTTCTATTTCATCACAAATATCGAAAAGGCAACAAACAACAAAATGCCAGTTTCTAACCACATTTCAGTTTACACAACAAGTGAAAAAGAAGAAAAGCATTACAATTTAATCGACAAACATCTCCTATAACAAAAAGAAAGAATTTCGCACCTACAAATCTCTGCGTTTTTTTATATTTCTCAATCCCTCCCAGTAATTACGCCTTTTATTCTCGTTTAAATATTCCTTTTCTTAAGATGGGCCATTTTTCAGTAGCCAATTGATGTATTTGTAAAATAGAAGTTCATCTCAACCAAACAGATCAAAGTAATTTATCACATAATCTTAAACAATCATATTATATTACTATAAATGAACAAAATACAACATATTGTGTTATCTTTGTAACCACCATTAATTTAATGGCCATTAAATTAACCGCCATTAAGATAGCAATAATATGAAGTTCTACGACCGAAAGAAAGAAATGGCGATACTGTATGCAGCTAAAAAGCAATCACAAACGAGCGCTTGCTTTACTGTAATGACCGGACGCCGACGAATCGGAAAAACAGCTCTACTCTTAGAGTCTGTCAAAGACACCCGATTCGTATATATATTTGTAGCAAGAAAGAGTGAAGTCCTGCTTTGCGCACAATATCAACCTGTCATTCAGGAAACGCTTGGCATTCGTATCTATGGAGAAATCAGAGAGTTCGCACAGCTCTTTGAACTGCTGATGCAACATTCCCAAAAGGAAAATTTCACATTAATCATTGACGAATTTCAAGAATTTCTCTATATCAATCCGTCTATCGTCAGTGACATACAACGTATTTGGGACCAATATCACGCGACTTCCAAAATCAATTTCATTGTATGCGGTTCCGTTTATTCAATGATGAAAAGAATATTCGAAGACCGCAAGGAGCCACTATACGGACGCCTTACCGCCCGAATTGCTCTGCATCCATTCACCACCACCGTTATCAAAGAGATTCTAGCAGACCATGCCCCCAAATTCACATCGGAAGATTTGCTTTGCTTGTATTTGCTGACAGGTGGAGTAGCCAAATACATCACCCTATTGATGGAAGCGAAAGCATTTAATAAAACTGCCATGATAAATTATGCGCTTTCCGAAGGCTCACCATTTCTGACAGAAGGCAAAGACATGTTGATTTCCGAGTTCGGGAAAGACTATGCCAATTATTTTTCTATCCTATCTCTCATTGCAGAAGGAAAAACAACACAACGAGAGATTGATTCCATCATCAATAAAAACACCGGTTCCTATTTAGCCAACCTTGAGGATGAATATTCATTAATCAAAAAAGTGAAACCGATGTTCGCTAAACCTAATAGTCGTGCTACCCGTTATTGCCTGCAAGACAATTTTCTACGATTCTGGTTTCGCTTTATTTTCTCAAACAACGCAGTACTAGAAATGGGGAAAAACCATTTACTGATAGAATATGTAGAAAAGAACTATGAACAATACAGCGGCCTATTGTTAGAAAAATATTTCCGTGAACTTATCGCTGAAGAAGAGGAAGTTACCGACGTAGGTAACTATTGGGACAAAAACGGAGAAAATGAAATAGACCTGATCGCCCTCAAGCGGTTTAACAAAACAGCACTTATCGGAGAAGTAAAAAGAAATCCGAGAAAAATAAGTATCCCGGCATTGGAAAAGAAAGGAGAAACTTTACATAAAGAATTAAATGATTATAAAATAACTTTCAAAGGATTCTCATTGAAAGATATGTAGTACTTTTTGCATAAACACCCGATTATGAAAAAAGAAATTACTAGACTCATTTGTGCAGCCATCTGCTGCACGCCCATTATAGGATTTGCCCAGACAAGTGATAAGTTCACTTCGACTGACAATCTTTATAAAGAAGGAAAAGAACTTTTCCAGGAAAAAAATTATGCCGCTGCCCTGCCGGCACTAAAGGCATTTGTAAAGCAAAAGCCTGCAGCCAGCCCTACTCCAAGATGCGGAGTATATGTTGGTCAGTTCAGCTTACGAGTTGAACGACAAGAACCGTATCGAATTCCTCCGCAAATATCTCGACCGTTATCCTGATACTCCATACGCTAACCGCATTTATGCGCTGTTAGCCTCCTGCTATTTCTACGAAGGAAAATACGATGAGGCTATGGCACTCTTCAACTCTACCGACCTCGATTTGCTAAACAATGAGGAGCGGGACGACCGCACCTATCAACTGGCTACCTGTTATCTGAAAACCGATAATCTAAGAGAAGCAGCCATCTGGTTTGAAACCTTGCGCGCCAACAGTCCCAAGTACGCCAAAGATTGTGATTACTATATTTCCTATATCCGCTACACCCAGGGACGCTATAGTGAAGCATTCAAAGGTTTCCTTCCCCTGCAGGACGACTCGAAATACAAGGCACTCGTCCCTTATTATATAGCCGAAATTTATACGCAGCTCAAAAACTATGATAAGGCACAAATTGTAGCACAAAACTACCTGTCGGCTTACCCGAACAACGAGCACGCTGCAGAAATGTACCGCATTCTAGGAGATGCCTACTACCACTTCGGCAATATCCCCAAGCCGTAGAAGCATTCAGCAATTATCTGGACAATGCCGAATCTGCCGCTCATAGAAGGGATGCCCTTTACATGCTGGGTATGTCCTATTATCAATGCGGCGTGTATTCCAAAGCAGCAGAGACGTTAGGCAGAGTAACCACAGAAAACGATGCCCTTTCGCAAAATGCATACCTCCACATGGGACTGGCTTACCTGCAACTGGCCGAAAAGAACAAGGCACGCATGGCCTTTGAGCAGGCAGCCGCTTCCAACGCCGACCCGAAAATCAAGGAACAAGCCGCCTATAACTACGCCTTATGCATTCACGAGACCTCCTATTCCGCTTTCGGCGAATCGGTGACCGTCTTTGAGAAATTCCTAAACGAGTTCCCAAACTCTCCTTATGCCGAGAAGGTCAGCAACTACCTGGTAGAAGTATACATGAATACACGCAGCTATGATGCCGCACTCAAGTCCATCGACCGCATCTCCCATCCCAGCAAAGCCATTCTGGAAGCCAAGCAGAAGATTCTGTTCCAACTCGGGACCCAGTCTTTTGCCAACACGCAGTTCGAGCAAGCCATCGGTTACTTCAACCAAAGCGTCACGTTGGGGCAATACAACCTCCAGACCAAGGCAGACGCCCTCTACTGGCTCGGCGAGTCTTATTACCGCCTGAACCGGATGAGAGAAGCTGCCCGCAATTTCAACGAATATCTGTCACTCACCCGGCAGAGGGATACGGAAATGTTTGCCCTTGCCTACTATAACCTGGGCTACATCGCTTTCCACCAGAAAGACTATTCGACGGCAGAGAACCGTTTCCGCAACTTTGTCCAACTGGAGAAAGGTGAAAACCCGACCGCATTGGCAGATGCCTACAACCGCATCGGTGACTGCAACCTGCATGTACGTAACTTTGAAGAAGCCAAACAGTATTATTCGCAAGCCGAACAGATGAATACTTCTTCAGGAGATTACTCTTACTATCAACTCGCCCTCGTAGCCGGCCTGCAAAAAGACTATACCGGTAAGATCACCTTATTGAACCGTCTGGTAGGAAAGTACCCTGCTTCTCCTTATGCCGTAAACGCTATTTACGAGAAAGGGCGTTCCTATGTGCTCTCATGGATAACAACAATCAGGCTATCACCACCTTCAAGGAGCTGCTTGCTAAATATCCCGAAAGCCCCGTCAGCCGGAAAGCCGCCGCCGAAATCGGTCTGCTTTACTACCAGAACGATGACTATGACCGTGCCATAGAAGCCTACAAGCAGGTAGTCACCCAATATCCCGGCAGCGAGGAAGCCCGCCTTGCCATGCGCGACTTGAAGTCTATCTATGTAGATCTCAACCGCGTCGACGAATTTGCTGCTTTAGCGAATGCCATGCCAGGACACATCCGTTTCGATCGCTAACGAACAGGATTCGCTTACGTATACCGCCGCAGAAAAGATTTATGCACGAGGCAGAATGGAAGAAGCCAAAACAAGCCTCAACAAATACCTGCAGACTTTCCCGGAAGGAGCCTTCAGCCTGAACGCACACTATTACCTCTGCCTGATCGGCAAAACGAGCAGAAGAATTATGATATGATTCTTGCTACATTCCGGTAAGTTGTTGGAATATCCGAACAATCCGTTTGCAGAAGAAGCACTTATCCTGATGCATGGAGAAATTCTGTTCAACCGCCAGCAATATGACCTGGCATTGGCCGACTACAAGAAATTGCAGGCCAAAGCCACCACGGCAGAGCGCCGCCAGCTTGCGTGAAACGGGTACTGCGTTGCGCCTTCCTGTTGAGATGACGATGTGGAAATCAATCCATGCAGCTACCGACTTGCTTGCCGAAGCCAAGCTGTCTCCGGAGCTCCGGAACGAGGCGTTGTACTACCGTGCCAAGGCATACCTCAACCAGAAAGCCGACAAGAAGGCAATGGATGACCTTCAGCTGCTGGCCAAAGACACCCGTACCCTTTATGGAGCCGAAGCCAAATATCTGGTGGCACAAGGGCTTTACGATGCCAAAGAATATGCTCTGCAGAAAAGGAAATCCTTAATTTCATCGACCAAAGCACACCGTATGCCTACTGGCTGGCACGCAGTTTCATCCTTCTGTCTGATGTATATGTAGCCATGGACAAGAAGCTCGATGCACGCCAATACCTATTGAGCCTGCAGCAGAACTACCAGGCCGACGACGATATAGCAAGCATGATTAACGAAAGACTGGAGAAATTGAAAACTGAAAATTGAGCAAAAAATAGAAAAAATGAAACATCTCTTTTTTATATAATAGGAGGACTATGCTTGGCAATCTCTCTTTGGGAGCACAAGCCCAGACACAACCCCAAGACACCACCATGAACCGTACGGTAGTCGTGGAACAAGAATATAATCCGGACATCATGGATGCCTCCAAAGTGAACGTCCTGCCTAAAGTAGAAGAACCGACAGTGAGCAAGAAAGAAGTAGAGTATGCTACAACATTCTTTCCGGCCACTTCCGTTCCCGGCAGGCCTGATGCGCCCCTATACCGGAAAAGAAGTTCGACCCGGCACTACCCCGGGATATGTACGTGCCGGATATGGTAATTATGGCAATTTGGATATTCTTGCCAATTATCTATTCCGTCTGTCGCAGAAAGACAAATTGAATGTACGTTTCCAAATGGATGGAATGGATGGTAAACTAACGCTTCCTTTCACCGACTCCGAAAAATGGAATGCATTTTATTATCGCACACGCGCAAATGTAGATTACACACACCAATTTAATAAACTGGACTTAAATATTGCCGGAAACTTCGGATTGAGCAACTTCAACTTCCAACCGGAAAGCGTAAACAGCAAGCAGAAATTCACATCCGGTGATTTTCATGCCGGCATTCATTTCATCGATGAAACCGCTCCCCTGCGTTTCAATGCCGAGACGAATCTGTTGATGTACGAACGTCAGCACAATATGCTCAATGAACATACAGACAATACATCGCTTAAAGAAACAATCATACGCACCAAAGGCGATGTCACGGGAGCGATCAACGACCAGCAATCGGTTACTATTGCATTAGCTATGAACAATTTCTTATACAGCAGATATACAAAGAATGTTTCCACCGGAGATGAATACTTCAAGAACTACACAACGCTTCTTTTAAATCCATATTACGAACTGGATAATGATGACTGGAAACTGCATATCGGAGCCAATGTAGATTTATCTTTCGGATTTGATAAGTCTTTCCGTATCTCACCCGATATCACTGCACAGTATATTTTTCTGATAGCTACATTGTTTATGCAAAAGCAACCGGCGGTAAGCAATTGAATGATTTCCGCAGATTTGGTTCAACGTGTTCGGTGGTTATCAGAATCTAAAGAACGACTTATCTTATTTAGGTTTTGACCCAAGTAATATTCATTCAGGTTCTTATCTTTCTTTTGCTCAAGACAATACAGACAATCTTTACCTTGGAGGTGAAATCAGTTACGATTACAAAGATATTCTCGGAATATCAGCTAAATATACTTATCGTAAATGGGACAGCAAAACAGAAGAATATCTGTTGGCTGTAAAACCTGCCAGCGAAATGTCTTTCAATGTACGTATTCATCCGATCTCTGCTTTTAACATAAATCTAGGTTATGATTACATCAGCCGGAAAGAAGTGAAAGAATATGCAAAAATGACCGCAATTAATGATTTGCATATCGGAGCCAGCTATAATGTATTCAAAGGAGTATCCGTTTATGCTCAAGTACACAATCTGCTGAACAAGAAGTATCAATATTATTTAGGTTATCCTGCCGAAGGATTCAATTTCTTAGGAGGATTGAGTTTCCGGTTCTAAAGTTTATCAATAAATCACAGTAACAGTTATAACACGAGACACTCATCTCATAAAAAAGAGGGCATCTCCCATAGGGATGATGTCCTCTTTCAAACCAAAAACTTAATCTTCAATTATTATTTTGTTATCCTCACAACAAACCCACCACCAGGAGCCATGTGTAAATTCAACTTCTTATTGGCTGATACGCGGATCACTTCACGCTTATAGTCTTTCCCAACACGATCGGCATTGATACCATCTCTAAATATTTCTGCATTGAACTCACCATCACCCAAGAAAGACAGATCGACTTCAACATCACGCTCTTTCCAGTCGGTCAATCCACCCACATACCAGATACCGTCTTTTCACGTGCCATTACAATATGTTCGCCTACTTTTCCGCTTATTGGAAGTGTCTGATTCCATACAGTAGGAATGGCAGCGATAAACTTCGTACATTCTTCCTCTTTCAGATAATTAGTAGGTGCATCACACAGCATATTAATAGGAGAATCAAAAATAGTATACAATGCTAACTGATGGCAACGCGTTCCCTGACTCATCGGTTCGGTATAGACAGCATGAAAGTTCTTCATGATTACGTTATTCATCGCTCCCTGTGTATAATCAAGTGGTCCGGCAACCATGCGGATGAAAGGAGCTGTCACATCATATATCACTTGATCTGTTCCCGGTTCTGCCCACTTCATTTCTTCCAGTCCATGGACACCCTCGAAATTGATCGTATTCGGATAAGTACGTTGCAAACCTGTCGGTTTGAACGTTCCATGGAGATCTATCAGCAATTTGTATTTTGCTCCGGTTTCAGCCGCTTTACGGTTAAACTCAACTACTTGTTGGTCGTCACGGTCCATAAAATCAATCTTGAAACCTTTGATTCCCATTGCGGCATAATGCTTACATACACGATCCATGTCTTTTTTCAAAAGCACGATAGCCCGCCCAAAGTATCAAATCTACATTTTTGCTTTTTGCATAGCTAATCAACTCTTTCAAATCGATTTCAGGAATCACCTCAAACAAATCCGCTTTACCCGGCACTGCCCATCCCTCATCCAATATCACATATTCGATACCGAATTTCGAGGCAAAGTCAATATAGTATTTATAAGTCTCATTGTTGATACCTGCGCGGAAATCCACGTTGTAGAGATTCCAGTCGTTCCACCAGTCCCAAGCCACCTTGCCCGGTTTGATCCAAGAAAAATCTGTAAATTGTGCCGGAGTAGCCAGTTTATATACCATATCATTACAAAGCAGTTCTGCATCATCCTTGGCAATGACCATGACACGCCAGGGAAATGCTGTGTTTCCCTCCACTCTAGCAATATAAGGTTCACGAGATTTTACTACCCCTTTCAGTCCGCGAACTTCGTCTACTATCGTTTTCGGATAAGCTGCAAAGATTCCATCCAGAGAATATCCATGCTCACCATGTTTCACATACATACCCGGATAGTTCATCAAATCGGCTTCAGTGATACAGATTTTTTTCCGTTCTTTCCCTCGACCAAAACCGGTAAAAAGGCAATCTGTTCCTTATCCCATGCAGACAAGGCAGTTTCCAGATACGTATTTTGGAAAGAACTGTAGAAAGGATCTTTCTTGCCCTCGTTCATTCGGCCTTTCGGTGAAGCTACAAAAACTTTCGGATCATTCGGAAAACAGAAAGAAGCCTGCTCGCTTTCCACCATAAACGGCTTCTTCAGTTCAGAGACAAAACGATAGGCTGCACCATCTTCATAAGCTCTGAACACCAAGCTATATCCTCCTTTAAAGTCAATGGTTAGTTCATTGAACTGGTCCTTGATTGATTTCTTCTTATAGATGGGAGGATAGATAGTCTCATTTACAGAACGGCGGCTGATCTTCTTTACTTTCGGATTGAGTCCGAAAGCTGTACCATCAGTTAGTTTCATGAAAATAGGAGATGGAGCCACCATCACATCGTTGTCGTGAAGAACGGAGTATTCCACATTCTTATCATTCACAATCACATTCACCTGCACTTTACCGGAAATGTCTTTCAGCTCGTACACTTTCTGTGCACAAATGGTTAAAGGTGCGATAGCCATTAGAACCGGCAAAAGTCTTTTCATCATACGTTTCATAAACTAATACTTTTTGTATTTCACACAGTTTTTTATTTACATATTTATCATAAGAGTACCGCTTGGCAGAGATAAAGGAGGAAGCTTAACAGGAAGAATTTCCTGCTAATAAAGCATTGAACAAGTGCTAAATAGCACCTTTCTTATCTCATTCGCGCTACCATTTTTTAGAAATCAATTGTCACCTGATAGGTATCCTTATTCTCAAAGAAGGTCTGTTGCACCTCATATTCGGGAAGCCATACGTATTTTTTTTCCCCTTTATATTCGGCTTCGAGCAAGAAAGTGAACCAGCGGTTATAAGGCAATTCGTCGGTATGCAAAGGAGGTGCGGGGCTATCATATAAGTTGGGGACACCAGTTATCAGATATTCTCCTTCTTATCCGTCTCATAAGTACGGTAAGGAGTAGCGATCAGGTCATTGAATTTTGCACGTGAACCATACAGATTCAGCTTTACCCCTTTTTGCTTTTTACCTTTCACTTTTACAGATACCTGTATGTTTTCGGGGAACATTTGTTTGAAGAATCCGTCGAAATCACGTCTCGGACGTTTGGATTTGGCGGTGTGATTGATTATATGAACTGCATACGAGCTCCATTTATATGTTTTATAATGACTGTTCATCACACAAGAGTCAGGTTCATATTCGATATGGTTCACCGGATTGTTCTTTGCCCGGATTCTATCAGCATACAAGTCGGTTACCCCACGATAATGTCCGAACTCATGTGCCACTCCTCTATGAAAATAGTCGATACCAAACAGATCTTCATGTTCCGTCTTGCTACGGCTACGGCAAATTACCATATTCAGATCGTCCGCCCCACCGCCGCAATACCATCCTTTAGCCGATTCTTCATCGTCAAAATCAAGAATAGAATCTATAATCAGCAGTACATCGTGATTGGGAAAACCGGCACTCTTCTGATAGATTTTCTCCAATTGGCGGGAGGAGCAGTCGTAAATCACCTGCAGATCCGGTATATAACGGAAATAGTAGTTGAAACGTCCATTGCCGGCTTTGTTCCAGAAGTCGTTCACTTGGTCGAAAAAAGCATTCAGCTTCGCTTGATAAGCTTCTTTACCTCCCCAATGCTCCACTCCGGCCTTATCGACAGCCACAAATACCCGGTATTCAATGGTGTCCAAAGATTGTTGAATCTGATTTTCCTCCAATGTCTTTGCCTCCATCCAAGAGAAGAAAGGCAATAGAGCGGGAAATATGAGCCATCTTTTCCAGTTGTTTTTCATATTAGTTCTTAGTTAAGAATGTATTTTATTTCTTGTAAATCACGACTATTTCCACCGACCATCAAAGTGAAGTCTCCTTTCTCCACAATGAACTTCATTTGATTATTGTAGAATCCTAGTTGTTCATCATTTTACGTCGAAGGTGACCGTTTTGCTTTCACCTGGACTCAGCTTAATCTTTTCAAAGCCTTTCAATTCTTTGATAGGGCGAGTGATAGAAGCCACCTCATCACGCACATACAACTGAACAACTTCCTCGCCCTCGCATTTTCCAGTATTGGTAACCGTTACAGCAACACGTGTATAAGTACCTTTTCCATCACCCGGAAGCAGTTTCACATCCGAATAATTGAAAGTAGTGTATGACAAACCGTAGCCGAACGGATAAGCAGGCTCCGTAGGAATATCAATGTACTTCGCACACCATCCGCCCAATGCAGTGGGGCGTCCTGTGCTCTTATATTGATAATACAATGGTATCTGTCCGTTATGCTGCGGAAAAGTCATTGGCAGCTTACCCGAAGGATTATAATCTCCCCAAAGTACATTACAGATAGCATTACCCGCTTCACTCCCCAGCCACCAGGTACATAAGATAGCGGGAGCCTCCCGACGAACTTCATTGAAAATAACAGGACGACCACACATCATTAGTACAACTACCGGTTTGCCAGTCTTCACCAATTCGGAAACCAAACGCTGTTGTTCGGCAGCAATAGAAATATCTCCTTTCGAACGCATCTCACCGCTTTCCCAAGCTTGTTCTCCCATTGCAACGATAACCACATCCGATTGGCGGGCAGCAGCTAAAGTCTGATCCAGATTTACAATTTTATTCGTTTTCAAGTCGTAGCCATCGTTATAGTTGATGTCCACTCCTCGTTTCTCCATTGCCTCATACAAGGTTACTACTTTACCAACCTCTGCACAGGACCATGCACCGCACATATCTTTCTGCGATTTGGAAAGCGCACCAATCAAAGCAACTTTCTTGATAGAAGAAGAAAGCGGTAACACCGAGTTTTCATTTTTCAAAAGAACAATAGAACGTTCGGAAACGTAGCATGCTTCCTTGCGGGATTCCTGTGAACCAATCACTGTACGTTCCCTTTCTTCATCACAGTATCTGAACGGATCATCAAATAATCCCAGTTTATATTTCTGTTCCAAAATACGTCTGACAGCATCATCCACCAGCTTGATAGATACCTTACCCTCTTTTTACCAGAGACACCAGATTCTTGGAATAGCATTCACTTACCATCTCCATATCCAGTCCGGCCTTGATTCCTTTATAAGCAGCTTCTTTTTCATCTTTCGCATAACGGTGGTTCATCATTTCTCCCACTGATCCCCAGTCGGATACCACAAATCCTTTAAATCCCCATTGATTCTTCAGGAGCTCCCTCAACAGAAAAGTACTTCCGGTAGACGGTTCGTTATTAAAGTCATTGAACGCACTCATGAAAGTAGCAGCACCGGCCTCTGCACCAGCCTTGTAAGGAGGCATATAGAAATTGACAAACTGTCCCATCGACATATCCACACTATTATAATCTTTTCCGGCAATAGCTGCACCATATCCGGCAAAGTGCTTAATACAGGATAAAATAGTATTCTCTTTCGATAAATCATCTCCCTGTAAACCATGTACACGCGCCTTAGCAACCAACGAGCCATAATAAGGATCTTCACCGGCCCCTTCCATCACACGCCCCCACCGGGCATCCCAGCTAATATCCACCATTGGAGCAAACGTCCAATGCAACCCGGCTGCTGCAGCTTCCTTTGCCGCACATCTCGATCCTCTTTCTATAGCATCCAGATCAAAACTCGCAGCCTCTGCCAATGGCAACGGAAAACCTGTTCTATATCCATGAATAACATCCAATCCGAAAAGCAAAGGAATCTGTAAACGTGATTTCATAGCTGCCTCCTGATATTTACGAGTATTGGCAGCACCGGATACATTCAGCAAAGAACCGATCAATCCCTTACTTATATCTTCTGTCCGACTGATACGTGTATTATCAGGACCTGTGGCAAATCCACCGGAACATTGGCTTAACTGCCCCACTTTTTCTTCCAGTGTCATCTTTTTCATCAGACCGGATATGAAACGATAAAGTTGTGACAAATATTTTTCATCCCATCCGGCTTTTAGTCTTTTCAGATTCATGCTTCCTTTTGTTGTTTTTTCATTCTTTAGTATGGTAAGTGCCATCTTTGTTGCCACCGAAAAGTTTCTGGCTGCATTTTTCACCTTTTTACTGTAGTCTTCTCGAAAGGTAACATCCAGTTGCCAATGAAGATTATTTTCAATAGACCAATGCTGTCTGATGGCAGATGCAATCTCCTCCGGTTTGGTATTATCAAGTGAAGTTACATAGTATCTGACCTCTTGAGTATATTCTCCTGTTGCTACTATTGTTCTCTCCGACTTTATCCCTACAATAGACTTCAACCCCACAAGTTTCTTCTTAAACATTTTCTCCATAATAGATCCATAACTGACTACAGTACATGTTCTTGTCTCAATCCTTCCATGTCCGGTGTTTTCCGACACATGCCTGGTGACTCTATTGATTATTTCATCTTTATCCTGATAATCGTCAATGATTTGTTTAGCTAGTTGATAATTTTTTTTTCTTATTCTCCTTTATAGCTATAATATAATTTGCATCATGCTCAATAATGGTCTGGGTTATATCTTTCTGGCATCCCATCGCGTCAATTGTAACAATACAACCACTTAGTTCCAAAGAGTTAATTAACAATGGAATAGCTGTAATCTCATTGCTTTTATCATCTACTTTTACCTGACCTAAAGAAATTCCATTAGCGGCAGACCAGGCGGAAACCATCCATAATTTGAATCCTTCTTTTCCCGTAGTATGCTCTCCATCACATTGGCTTGGACCACGCATGAGCTTGCCATCTATAGCTACAACGCCTTTCACCTCCTGACAGACTTGTTTTACCCAGTTACGAAAGATCAACTCAAAATACTCGGGCTTTATTATACTGAAGAATCTATTAAAAGTATCATGACTGGGGATGAACTCCAGGTCAGGTATGCGACTTTTGAAAAAAGCAATTTTCGCATTGCCAAATTCCTCAATCTCATTCCAGGATTGGGCGCCACAGATTACAGCAGCAATGGATATATAGATAATGGTTTCCATTTTATGTACTTTTTTGCGGTTCATCCTAGGATCTTCTATTTGTTTACAAAGGTCAATTATGCCAATTTTCATGTTAGTTTATGTTTTAATATATCTTATAAAGATAAGAAAAACAATCGATATAAACAAATGATAGTGTATTAATAATCAGTAGTATAGCAAAGAAATAACAAAGGAGAATATATACGTGTATAGGTGTCTCGGCTCTATGGACCGGAAACGATCTACAAACTCTTTCATCACATTGATGTCACCTCCCAGCTCATTTCCCAAGGCAAAGAGTACAAAAGAAGCATGGTTACTATATTCACGCATGATATTCTCTCCATCTTTCATCAGAAAATCCATCAGCTCGGCAGATTCTTTCTTAAACCCCTCCCCAGATAGGTAATTCCGGCTGCAAGTAAATACCCTCCAAGTCCGCAGCTTCAAAACACGCAGCAGGTGGGCACCAAGAATGAAAACGACAATGATTCAATCCATATTCCTTACAAATCCTGAAATAACGACGCCATTGTTCCAAGTCCATCGCCGTATGGCCCGTCAAAGGGAATACACAGGCATCATGTTTTCCTCGAAGAAATGTTTTGGCGCCATTGATAGTGAAATGCGTTTCTTCAGTTTTAAAGTCACGCAAACCGAAACGAACTGTTTTCTCGTCTATGCCATTTATCTCTGCTTTCAGTTGATATAGAGCCGGCTGGAGGTCACTCCACAATACAGCATTATCTCCCAACTGATAAGTGAATTCATATTCCTTGCTCCCCTCTTTCAAATTATATTCTGCAGATCTGGCTTTATGCTTTTTGGCAGTATTGAAAGCAGAAGCTGACAACTGCAGTTTCTTCCCACCAATGCCTGAAGAATTGGAAAGAGTTATTTTCACTTTTACGGAGCGGTCTTCTACTTGAGGAAAAGCCTGAATGGACTCAATAAACAATGGATTCATTGCCTGCAATTCCATCCGTCCGATAATACCGTTCCAGTTTGTCTGCGTGGATTCCGTATAAGCGTGAGAACTTGAACGAATCTGCCCGGGAATACTTTTTTCCGTTATCTACACGAATAGTCAGCTTATGTGAACCGGGAGCCAGGAAGTGAGTGAGATTAAATTCTGTGGGGTAGATAAATAGTTGCATTTACCCACTTCCCGACCATCGATCCACACGGTTGTCGGACGAGTACGTTCCAGAAACAACACGATATGCTTTTCTTTCCAGTCGGCTGGTATTTCTATATTCCTGCTATACCATGCCGCACCTTCATATTTATAATATCTGGACAAATAAGTGGTCTCCGACTTGTTGGTATTCTCTATTCCTTTTCGATTCGAATCTGTTGTACCGGGTAAAGTCACAGTTTCTGCAAAATCCATGTTCCACAGTTTTTCCTGTTCTCCCTTGCCGTGAGGGTCCAATGCAAAACTCCACGTTCCGCTCAAATCAATCATTTTGCGCAAACCTGATGTCTGCGCCCATGATGTACACAAAAAAACAAATAATAATAAAAGAGTTCCAGCTAATCGATTACGCATAACTTTATTCATAATATATGATTTAATGTCCTTAATTTATCTGTTTACAAAGATAGGACGGAGAACAAACCACAATGACAAATCCCGTACAAAAAAACAATAATATCGTAAAAGATACTGTGTATCATCTCTTTTATATCACTATCAGCATGATAATGTCCTTGCCTGACTGATAAAATACACAAATAGTTTTTTCATAGCTTCATCCCCTTCCACAGCCTGCAACTCTGGGTGGAACTGAACACCCCAAATATGTTCGGAATCAGATTCGATTGATTCTATGACTCCATCATCAGCGAAAGCAGATGCCTTGAATCCACAAGCCAATTTCTTAACGGCTTGATGATGAATGGAGGAGACTTTCAAACTTTCCTTGCCTGTAACAGAATACAATTTTCCGGTCCTCAAACATCGCACATTATGCTGTAATATCATAAACGCATCCGGTGACCGATGATTAATTTCCGAGGGATATTGAGCAGGCAAATCCTGATATAATGTTCCACCAAAATAAGTATTAATAATCTGCATTCCCCGACAAATACCTAAAACGGGAATTTGCCTTTCGGATGCTAAGCGCAGCAAAGCATAATCAAAGTCATCCCTATCCCGGCAACATTCTCCACATTCAGGAAGAGTCGATTCTCCGTATATCACAGGCGATATATCTCCCCCACCTGTCAGGAGTAAACCATCAATAAAAGAAACCACAGATTGTAAAATCTGTACATTGTCGGTAAACGGAAGAATAAAAGGGATGCCGCCCGCTTGAAGGACAGCATCCACATATTTTCTTTTCACAGATATTCTTCCCGGAATATCAATTTCAGTAGAAATACCAATAACAGGAATTTCTCTTTTTATCATTCTCATTGTCTTTTATCAACTTAATCCACAGCCTGTAGTTGTAAAGCCAAACTTGAATATTCACTTTTCAGCAATGATTTTAATGCAATGCCTTCTTCCATCAATATCTTTCCACTAATGATTTTACCATTCAGGTCACAAGGTTTGCTACTGTCCACAGGTGTCAAATCTACCAAACGATAATTCTTCGACGGATCCAATCCATTCATACAAACCTTCGGAATAACCATATTGATGAAATGAGAAATCTTATATGCATAAAAGACCGCCTTATTCTTTTCGGAAGTGACATACATCAGAGAGGATACTCCTTTATTATCGTATGGAGACACCAACCGATACAAATCACCGAACTGAACCACAGGACGAATATCTTTATACGCTGCAATAGCACGCTTGGCGAATGCCTTATCAACATCATTCATGTCCTTCGGCTGAATTTCCATTCCCAATCGCCCGGACATTGCCACATCAAAACGGAATTTCAATGGAATACGGCGTCCGGTCTGATGATTCTTGTCCGCACTTACGTGAGATGCCATAGCAATAGCCGGAAAGAAACCGGAAACTCCCCATTGCATATAAATTCTTTGCAAAGCATCCGTATCATCACTCGTCCAGAACTCATCAAAATACGGAAGCAATCCATAATTGACGCGGGCACCGCCACCAGCACATAGCTGCATCACGAGTTCAGGATACTTAGCACGAATACGCTGAAGTACTTTCTGCAAACCCCTATTATACTCAATATAGAGATGTGATTGCTTGTTTTTTGGTAAGTAAGAAGAACCATAATCCAGCAAACTGCAATTATCATCCCATTTCATATAGGAAATTTCCGGATAGTTCGTCATCAAATTATCGACCACTCCAAAAAACAAAATCCTGTACTTTCGGATTAGTCAAATCCAGAACTACCTGCGTTTTGCCACGCCCGGTAGATAAAGGACGGTTATCAATTTTCAGAATCCAGTCCGGGTGCTTTTCGAACAGTTCGCTCTTAGTATTCGACATTTCCGGTTCAATCCAGATACCGAATTTTATATGATGCTTCCTGGCAGACGCAAGCAATCCTTCAATACCTTCAGGCAGTTTTTCTTTGCAGACTTCCCAATCACCCAAACTACTGTTTCCACCATTACGGGGATATTTATTTCCAAACCAGCCATCGTCCATCACAAACAACTCTCCACCCATGGCAGAGAAAGCTTCCATCATCTCATCCATCCCTTTTTGGTTCACCTTGAAATAAACACCTTCCCAGCTATTCAACAAGATGTCATGCAGCCTTTCACCCTGATTCATTTTATATTGGCGTGCCCAATGATGAAAAAGCACGACTCACCCACCTTTGCCATTGGTACTATATGTCATGGCAAATTCAGGAGTGACGAATGTTTCTTTCGGTTCCAATATGTATTGTGAACTTTCCTCATTCATACCGACTATTATATTCAGTGCTGTGTTGCGAACATCCAGCTTCAACTTATAATTACCACTCCAAGCCAGAACGCCCCCAAAGACTTTTCCTGTTTCTTCCTGCGGTTTGCCGTCCAACGACAACATAAAAGAAGGATTATCCGTTTCCGTATTCGCAAGTCCGTCTTTGTTGGCAATCACTTTTTGCCCGTTCGTCAGTTTCTCTTCATCCATCGTATGTTCCGCACCCCAGGCTCCATGAAAATGAGTCAGCCAGTTGTCCCCTGCGAGACATCGGCAAATAAGCGGAAGCAAACTGAAACAGTGTTACTGGTTTCTTACCTGCATTGCCAATCTCAACCCAAGTGGTAATTATATCCGTTCCTTTATAAGCCTTATAGCATTGTTTCACCCAAACAGGATATATCTTATCTTTCAAAAGCACTTCCAAAATCTCACCATCGTCAATCCCGTATTGTTTACATTATCTACTCCCAAATCCAATGACATATTGCCGTCGGCATGGGTAATTGCGACCGCCTTTTTCGCCTACGGTCTGAAGACCGAATGCTGGATAACTATCCGCTTCGAAAGCCAAACCGGCATCATAAATATTCTGATCTGAACGGGAGTGATGCTCACTCCATAATATTGCATCTTTGACTTTTCACCCTCATTGGCCGTAATCAACAATGAGGTCCGAGGAGTGGAAATCATTTTGACAACAATGGAGCTGATATCAACAGCCCCATTGCCATCATTAAACCCATCTTTTATTCATGGCTTTATTGATTTAATTCATTGTATCGTAAACAATACCTATAGAAAACGTTGTAAACTAACGATCTCTTTACCCTTAAAATTCAACTTTATTTCACAGACATCCTTACCTGTTTCCAAATGTTGTCTCTGTAACTCTACATCCGGTAACCATACATATTTCTTCTGTGCCGCATCATCTATCACCTCCACTAGGAAACTGAACCAATAAGAGTAAGGAAATAAGTCCTGCGGTTCCTTAGGCGGAATATTGGGGTCAGTCATATCGGGATGATACAGTTTGTACAGATTGGTCAGTTCTACTTTTCCTTTTTTTATCCGTCTGATAAGTCCTGTACACCTTTGGGTATACATCACGCTTATTATATTTACCACCGGCACGTGTACCATAGAAATTCACAGTATAGTTGGATTTCGCCTTTCCATTCTTTTCTACCTTAATCACCAGTTTACGCGGAAATACCTGATCTGACAAGTCCTTATCGAGCGGCTTCATCTTCGCCGTATAATTGAACAATGCCGAGCAATAATCACTCCATACACGATAGCCCGTCCCCATATTGCATTTAGGTGGAGTCAGTTTCTCGTGGCTCACAGGATTGTCTTCTGCGGCAATCATATACTGATATAAATCCGTAGCACCACGCATATGACCATATTCATGTCCTAGATTGCTATACGTTCCCTGATTGGGATAAAGCGCATCCGTAAAGATATTATGAGGTTCGCGAATATAACACATCACTACAGATTGCCCACTCGCTCCACCTCCCCCACAGGAAAGCCCTTCATTCTTTGCACCCAACGCCAAGAACAACACAAAATCATATTTCGACAAATCCAATGGTCCATAAGCCTTATTCTTAAATTCATCATATTTGTTTTTGTCTCCCTGAATGTCGTAGACGTACAATTCTTCAGCAGGAACAAAGCGAAAATAATGACTGAATTTATTAGGACTTTCATTCCAAAAACGCGTAGTATTATGAAACATCTTTTTCAAGTTCTTCTTGAAATCCTCTTCTCCACCATAACGTTCCAGGTCTGTTTTATCAACCCATACTTGGGCACGATATTCTATTGTATCTTTCGCAATCGGAGATTGAGCATGAGCTGCCCAATCAGACAGCTACATGCAATCAGTAGATATTTTAAAATATTCATGCTAAACTTATTATAACTGTATTTCAAACACATAAGGTTCTTGCTGCCCGCCATCCAGATATTCAGGAACAATATCCAAATCCGACAACCACACACATTTCGTCTGTCCACCATCCAACTCGACTTCTACTACAAAACAATACCAGCGTGAAAAAGGAAATTCATCAACCGGACTCTTAGGGGGAAGATTCGGAGTATTATTATAATCCGGAATAAACATCCGGTATATATCATTAATGGTAAATTCACCGTTTGCATCTGTTTTTTCTTCATATATGGAGAATTGCCCGGTTCTGCATATATATCCCTAAAAGTGGCACGTGAGCCCCAAAATTGACTGTGGCACGTTGTACCGGTTTACCATCTTTTGTTATCCTGACCAACATCTGCTTAGGATACGTACTTCGGGTCATATCAGCAGTAATTTGTTTATATTGGGCATTATGGTTAAATATCGCCGAACAATAATCACTCCATTCCTGATAACCCGTCCCCATATTACACTTAGGATAATCATAAGCAACATGACTGACCGGATTGTTTTCAGCCGGAATCATATACTGATATAAATCCTGCGCACCACGAACATGACCATATTCATGACCTAAATCACTGTATGTACCTTTTTCCGGCCATTTCTTTGCAAAAATATCATGCCCTTCCTCAAAATAGGCCTGTACAACTGACTGCTTACTTGCTCCGCCACCGCCACAAGAGAGTCCACCTTTGTACAACGTAAAGCCAGAAAGAGAACAAAATCATACTTCTCTGTATTCAAAGTACCATAAGCCTTATCTTTATACACATTGTATTCCGCCTGGCTTTTTACACCACTTTTTATATCGTAAATAACCAAATTGTCATCTCCTTCACCCATAGCCCATTCAAAGCGATAATCAAACTTGTTCGTACTTTCATTCCAAAAAGTAGTCGTATTGCGGAACAACGCTTCCAGATTCTGTCGGAACAAACGTTCTCCGCCATATAATTCTTCCATATCGTTTTTCTCTACCCATACTTGTGCACGATAGGTAATCGTTTCTCCTGCCTGCGGTCTATCCGGTTTCTCTTCTGTAATAAGTCCCGGATTCGTTATATCAATTTCGAGATCACACGCAGCCAGTGTGAACAGGCTGCATGCGATTAATGTATATTTTTAAAATTCTTCATCATAACTCATTTGTTTTTATCATTCAACTGTCGTTCTATCCGAAGCAAAGACTTCATCCAAAGAAACACTCTTTCCGACACCTTGAAACTTTCATATAAATACAAACGAACATACCGTTTATGTACTACTCCATTGAGTTTACACCAATGAACAATGCCTTCATAATGGTCATTATATGTATTTGTGCTACCTTTCAATTCTGCATCTGTAGAACAGTTTCAGTCTTCTTTTCAAATGCAGTTTCCCAACCAGCATTTAAGTCATCGCTAACTTCAATAGCTACAGTTTTAGGAGCTTGTTGTGTCCACTGTAATCTTGGCATAAACCGAAGGAATCATATTGACGAGGATTCTCACCAAATCAAAAGTCAAAATATAAGGCACAGCAGCATGATCATCATTATTATTTCTTCCCCAAAATTCAACATGCTTCTCATTTGCCTTATCGGGGAGTCCAAAGATTGTCGAACAACTTATTAGCCGAACCGTCATTATATTGCGTATTGGTATTCTCACTATGTGCCACTATCTTCCATAACGACTTGCTCAGAACAATCCCATATCCAGCCATTCCTTGTTTCAGAGATACCTTAGTTTCTACGCTTGTCTTCGTATTCTTTACCCCAATTTCTGTCTTACGTTCCATATTGGTGCTTTCATTTTTTTGAACTTTTGCATAAATCTTGCCTTCTTCCTGACTCAATTCCAACCAAGAAGTATTTCCTTTCAACTCCAAGTCTGTCGGATTTTATATTCTCACAAGTAGCTACAAGGAGTTTTTCATTCGCATCCGAAGATATAATGAGCTCACGTTCCTGTTGATAATACTCCTCATTCCAAATAATCTTCTCAACACCAAACTGGATTATCTTTACCGTCTTTGAGAAGTTACATCTCCAGCAGTAGCTGTAAAATTAACCAATGCTTCGCGATATACATTCGCTGTATTTTCTTTGATTGTCAAAGCCAGCGTTTTTAACTTCCGAACCCAAAACTGATTCTACCGGAGCTTCCGTAAGTATCACCCAACCAGTCTGTTCTACATCAGGATAGGTTACATCTATCACCGGAGAAGTAGTGCCCTGGTAAGTCAAGATGTTCAGTTCCCGTTCTCCCGCTGCTGTAAAGTCTTTAGGTAGAGTCACATCGAAAGAGCCATCAGCTTTCGTTGTAATAAATACATCCTTCGGAAAACTACTTTCATCAATAGTACCGACAAGCAAGAGTTCATCCACATTTCCTTGAATCACAGTAATTGTTTTTTACCGGAATTTCTCCTTTGTGGAAATCACAACAGAAGCTTTACGGTCTTTCGCTGTTTTATTGTCAGCAATGACCAACGATAATGAAGCAGAGCCTCACCACCTTCTGCCGAAGGAGTGATCCATTTTTCTTCTTCAGTCGTCATATAGTTGACTGCAACTTCCCATGCCTTATCAGTCTGAATTTCCAGTTTTACAGTTCCTTTATATTCAGTTGGCAAAGTCACTTTCCAGTGTCCGTCTCCAGCTTCCTCCAAAGTTTCATTGCATGATACGGTCAACGCATCAGGTGTCCAGTCCACCTCTTTCTCATCATTACAAGCCTGCAAACAGAGCAGACACGATAGTAGTAAAATATGTTCCTCATAAATATATTGTTTTTACTATTTCTATATTCCATTATTTTTTAGAGACAAATATTTCATCGAAGCAGTGTACTATACCATGAATCCCACATAGACAATCGTATATACCGATGATGCATATTTTCACCCAAATCATGCCATTTTACAAACTGTTTATCAGCGTACCAATCATTCCAGTTACCACCATCGTGAGCATCCAATTCCGTTTTCGTGAATGCGTCCCTTTTAGCACTGCCAACAAGAATCCAATTTGTAATATCTTCACTACGTGTCAACACCTCGTCACTAACTTCGATCTTCAGGTATTTAGGTGAATTTCCTACCCATTGAGTCTCGGTATCAATCCGATCGAATTATATTCATGAGGATTCTCACCTAAATCAAATACGATCTGTACCGGATCTCTTCCGACCCTTTATCACTTATCTCGATGTATGACAAAGTACTTCCGGAACCTACCTCCGCCTTACTTGTCGGCCAGAAATTATCAAATAGTCTGCCTAATACAGATTCTTTTCCGGAGACATGTTCACTATAGCCTACCACACTCCACAAAGATTTATTCAGAGTAATGCCGTATCCCTTCATTCCTTGTCTCACAACAATCTCTTTTTTCAAGCCAGGTTTCATTGTCTACGAGTGTAATCGTTGCAACACGTTCCTTCCATGTCGAAATATTTGCACTGCTCACAGTAATCTGAAGTTTACCGCTTGCCTCATTCACCTGCAGCACAAGTGGGTTCATCACCATATTTATCTGCTACGGAATAAGATAAATCGCTGATCTGACTTACATCAGCAACTACTTCGCGGGATGGTGTATTATCCGAAGAAAGAATAATATCACTTCCTTGCACATAAGTTCCTTCCAATTCAACCTTTGAATCCAGTGAACCTTTGACAACCGTCAATTTTATCCAATTCTCTTCCGCGTCAGAACCAACTTTATCATTCGTTGTTCCCACACGTACCGGAAGTATCCATTTTCCGTCCTGCATTTCCGACGGTTTCAGGGTCAGATAATTCTCTGCATATTTCTCGCCAACGGAATCTTCACGCTCTGTGCATATTCAAAACCAGCAGTCAGCAAATGAGATTTCTCTTCTTCTGTCAACAGATTATCCGCTTCTTTATCATAACCATAGGTAACAACCAGCTCTTCCGTCGTATTGATATCCAATTTAGCTGTAATATCTATCTGACGCTCTGTTGTCGCTTTAGATAAATCCATAAAGACTTCTCCTCTTTGTTCTCCTGCGGCACCGTCAATCAACAGTACCGGCTTTCTGATATCCAAAAGCAGAATAAAGTGAGATTTATCTACATAAACATCCTCTTCTGGCGTACGGCTATTGACAGACAAAGGAATATAATAAATACCATAACCTTTATCCTGAAGAAGCTGTTCTATCTTCAGACTCAATGGCACAGCTGCCTCATCCGCTCCGGCTTCGATAACGAAATCACGTTCGAGCGAGTAATACTTTTCATCCAACATCTGTAATCAGTGCCATTCTCTGTATTATACTGAACCAGATAATTATAATCCAGCTCTACCCTTCCGGCAAATCTATTCTGATAGTAACCCGCCTTATGAATCCAAACGTTGTATACATAATCATTGGCATTCATCACGTAAAGGGTTTCTTTCTGTAAATCACTCTTAGGGAAATATGCAGTATCTCCCATCATGTAATCAGTTCTAGTATCGGTACAAGAAGTCCCCAATAAAAAAGAGCCGCAAATAAAAAACTTATATATTTCTTCATTGTTACCATCTTTTTACCATTTATAGTTTTGTACTAAATCTTGGTTTTTATTAATCGCACTTTGCGGGATAGGGAACAGATAGAAACTCGGTGTAAACACACGTTTCTCTACCACTGTACGCTGGAAGAAATCCTCCGGATATTCTTCTTTGCCGGGAGTACCCTTAGCCTGGATATTCATACCGTGAATATTTCCTTTTTCTGTAGCTTCCGCAGTCAGCCAGCGACGACAGTCATAGAAGTTGATGCCCTCGAAAGCCAGTTCTACGCGACGTTCGCGATGAATCAAGTCTCTCAACTTATCCTGATCGTTCATAGCTTCAGGATATGCATCTTCGATATCATTCAATCCGGCACGGTTACGAATCGCATTCCAGAAAGTAAACAAGTTCGGATCTTTCAAATCACCTACCTCGATAGTAGCCTCCACATAGTTCAGCAGGATTTCAGCGTAACGCATATAAGGTAATTCACGTTTTACGTTCTTCGTTGGGCTGGCTTCATATTCCGGCATAGCCAGTTTTGCCAGGTTATATCCTGTTGTAAAGTGGTTATGAGAAGCATCCGGACCATTATTTCCATTCTTATACATCTCCAGGTAAATTCTCTCACCTGCTTTCTTTGGAATAAACCAGGACATACCGCCATACACTATCGACACATAGAAACGAGGTTCACGACCTACAAACATATTATAGGTTTTCCGCTCTTTGCCTTCACATGGATTTGTAAACTGAGAGTATCCAGCTTCTTTGTATCCAGCCTCCCGGATCTATAACCGGCGTGGTGCGATCTTCATTCGTTATCCGGTAATTGGGAAACGACCGGTTTCAGCCATCGCATATGCATCGACAATCTCTTGGGTAGGATTATAGCCTCCTCCCAGCCACCATTACTGTTAGGAGCAAGACGCTTATCAATACCGCCACCATCTTCGAGGTAAGAGAAAATCATTTCTTTTATTCTGTGAAGTGGTAAATACAGATTTATAAGAGGTATAAGGGTCTATTTTACCCATATTAGCTCCACTTTCATAATTCACTTTGACCAATTCATAATTACCATCCTTTATAAGGCTCAGAGCAGCCTGGCGAGCCAATTCCCCATTTATTCTTGTCATACGTTGTCGGGAATAACGGAGTTCCGTCCGCATTGCGGATATTATTATATTTCGGATTACCATTGAATTGTGGACTGGCTGATTGCAACAGAATGCGTGCCAGATAAGCCTTAGCAATTCGGTTCATTCGAGCATAAGTCTCACCCTCTGACTTTAAAGGTAAAGGAGAATTTTCTATCAAATCCGTAAACTCTTCTGTAATCCATTGCACACATTCATCCCAAGTATTACGTTCACGAAACATATCCGTACCGGAGAAATCCGGTTGTTCGTCCTTCAATAAAATGACCGGACCGTACATACGCATCAATTGTGCATAATAATAAGCACGCACACAGCGCACTTCAGCTTTCCACTGCTCACGAGTATCATAAGTCAGGCGAGGATCCGGACACTTATCTACATTCTGCAGGAAATAAGTTGCTTCACGAATGGCTTTGTAGAAAGTATACCATCTATCATACTGTGCAGACGAAGCACTCCACACTCCCATATCAAAAGTATGCGTATTTGTATAAGCCACATCCACATCACTAGTACTATATGTATCCGGCATATCAAAGGATAAGTGCCACGAATATAAGAATATACTCCAAACATTGCGTTCTGTGTAGACGAGTAAGTCTCATAAATCTGTTCCGGAGAGCGCAAATCCTCGGGAGACGTATCCAAAAACGAATCACAAGATGACATAGTCAAGACTGCGGTAGCCAAAAAGCATAATACGTTTCATATATTTGGATTTCATAATAAACATGTCTTTTTAGTATTAGAAATTAATATTTAAACCTACATTAAATACACGTGTCGGCGGATACTTTCTTCCGTCACCGGAACCCAGATCGGGTCGAACAGATGCACATCCGGTGCCCAAGTCAACAAGTTTACTCTGATACATACAGGCGTAAATTCTGTATAGCCATCTTTTCCATCCATCTCTTCCGGGAAGGTATAGCCTATCTCCGCATTCTTCAGACGAAGGAAAGCGGCATTACGTACCCAGAATGATGATTTCTTCGTATTGTTATTATCAAAGCGTCACTCGGACGGATCGTGCGCGGATAACGCGCATTCGGGTCAGGATTGTCCACCGTCAGCGGTTTTCCATCACTCCTCTCAAGAATCCGTCATTATTCTTATAACCGGAAGAAGAAGGGTACAATAGTAGAACCTTCTTCAAAACAGTGACACACGGGCTGTACCCTGAAAGAAGATAGAAACATCAAAACCCTTCCATTCGATAGCACCACCAAAGCCATAAGTAATCTCCGGAATATCACAGAATCCGATAGGCATTTTGTCATAATCATCAATAACACCATCACCATTCAGATCGCGATATTTAATATCCCGGACGCAAACGACTATGATTACCTTCACTGAACTGTATCGGACTGCGATCGATTTCTTCCTGTGATTCGAACAATCCAACGGCCTCCCATCCGAATTTCTGATAAATTTTCTGTCCTACGGAATTCATCCAAGGATACTTGTTCAACGCATCTCCATTGCGAAGAATTTCATTATTTGCATAAGTAAACGTACCACGTCCGGTTATATTCACCTGACCGATTCTATCACGATACTCTAACGAACCATCAAATCCCCAGCTTTTCATCTTACCTACATTCACCATCGGTACGGTAGTCATACCGACATAAGCCGGGATATTATTATTGCGTACAAAGATATGATCGCGTACATCATGATACCAGTCACCCTGAATTTCCAGTTTATTGAACAAGCCTAGTTCAAAACCATAGTTCTGTTTGGTTGAGACTTCCCAACCTACATTTGGGTTGGCTACTTCATTAACACGCTCACCACTTGTCTTCGAATAATTGCCATATACATAATCATTAGTAGTAGATACAGTTCTAAATAGATGAAACGAACATCTCCACCAATCTGGTCGTTACCCACTTGTCCGACAGATGCTTTCAATTTCAACTTTGAAACGACGTCTGTCAATGGCGAGAAGAACTTTTCATTGGATATATACCATCCGACAGCTACCGCCGGGAAAAAACCGACACGATGACCGGCTGCAAAGTTCTCGGAACCATTGTAACCGAAGTTTCCTTCAATAAAATAGCGACTATCGTAATCATAAGTCAGACGTCCGGCTATACCCTGATTTTTATAAGGCAATGACTTGATAGATGATATATTATCCTTATAATCCTTATTCCGGTAGGTTTCATTCTTAACACGTTGATTATACAGGAACAAAGCACCCACACGATGTTTTCCAAATAAGCGATTATACGTAATAGAAGCCTCCAGATAAGTAGCATTATTACCACCTGACTTATTACCAAACCATGGACCTCCTTTGGCACTTTCCGGTTCAGAGTTGAATACCAGATCGCCATTTGCGTCACGACGTACAGCATGCCAAATTTCATCCTGCTGTGTATATTTATTGCCATGCCATGCCTGCGTATCGAATGCAAACTTAACATTGGCTTTCAATCCTTCAGTAATAAAAGAAAAGTCCTGGTCCAGACTGACCATTGAGTTGAGTGTACTTTGCCAGTCTTCTACATACCCTGCTCTGGTTACCTGCCAATAAGGATTGGTAACCCTTTCTCTCCACCCCAGTAACCGTTGGAGTATTGAATAGGAAAAGCATTAGGATTCAGAATGAAAGCACTTTTCCAAACACCATCCGAGTCGGCAGCATCTCTCCTTTTTTGTGAGAAATCCTCCTAAAGTCAATGAAAAGAACAGTAGTGGGATGTAGGTTTATATCCACATTCGAACGGAAATTATAGCGCTGATAATCAGGATTACCATTATAGGAGTTTCCCTTTCCGGTCATAAACAGGCCATCTTCATGATAATAGCCGGCAGAAATAAAGTAGCGTGCAATTTCACCACCACCACTCACATTGGCAGTGACACGTTGATTGAACGTATGTTTCTTGAAAACAGACTTCAGCCAGTTCACATTCGGATACAAGTCTCCGTCTGTATGATTTCTATATTTTTCAATATCACTTTGGCTATAAGTTCCCGGCACAGCCTCATTATACATATTGGCAAAATCCACAGCATCCGCCATTTCAGGAATTTTGGTAGGAGCTACCATACCCGCTTCCATTTTGATGGAGATTTTCGGCTTACCTTCAGAACCACGTTTTGTTTTAATCAATACAACACCATTTGCACCGCGTACACCGTAAAGAGCAGTAGCAGTAGCATCTTTCAATAAAGAAAAACTTTCAATTTCTTCCGGATCAAGCAGGTCGAGCGAGCGCTCTACACCGTCAACAAGAATCAGAGGTGTCTTATTCGCACCAAAAGTAGAAATACCACGAATCCAAAAATTCTGCCGAGCTACCCGGAGAACCATCACGCTGAATAGAAACAACGCCTCCCTAACTGACCAGCCAGATTGGTAGATATAGAAGCACTGGGAACTTTCAGATTACTAACACTTTCAATGTACTGATAGAACCAATCACACTTTCTTTACGTTGCGTACCGTAACCTACTACCTGCACTTCTTCAAGCACTGTATCATCGGTACTCATTTCAATAAGCAAATTATTTGCCGAAGGGGATATCTCCTTTTCTATATTAGCATATCCCAAATAGCTGATTACCAATGTTACGGTCTTACCCCCCGGAACGTTGATATTGAAATTACCATCCATATCCGTAGTACCTCCGATACTAGTATCTTTCAACCCACACTAGCACCGATAAGAGTCTCCTTCGTATTCTTTATCTATAATCTTACCTGTTAATTTTCTAGTAGCAGCCTTCTTCCCTTCCTGGAATACTTCAGTCACTGCACCTGACGCATACGTCGAAGCAAAAGGTGCCGCAAAAAATAAATGATGATAAGAGCACTAACCAATCGTCGTAATAGAAATCTAACTTACGTGCAATTTCATTCATAATACATGATTTAATGTTATTAATTTAAGTTTGAGATGTTTTAGATTGTTGCAACCAAATTCTAAAAAGTAACGTTCACAAAAGATAAACGAGAAAAATAAATTTTTCCAGGCGAATCCCGTACAAAAGAACAAGAATATCGTAAAGCTATACTTTTTTTTTCGCACGCATACAGCCTCCTCACCAATTATTATCAAGCCTTGAACTATTTTTATCCAAACTCCATATTTAAGTGCTTCTATTATCAATAAGTGCCTTACCCCAATTAGCATCCCAATGGAATTAAACTAATTGAAGTAAGGCATCTTACACTAAGCGACTGCTTACTGCAGGATTTATAAACCCCAGATATCTTCTATCGACGAACCCGCTATTTATCTTTCATTTTAGCAAAGAGAACCATTATTTCCCCCTTCATCCAATGATTTCACTAATGTTTGGATACGTTTCGCACATCGTTCGGAAGATCTTTCCGGGCCAATTCTTTTTCCAATGTTTCTTTTAATTGGGCAGGTTCCATATTGTTAATATAATAGCCATTGGCAAACGAGGGCCATATCTGCATCTTCTTCGTTCCCAGGAAATCATTATATAAGCGGAAATAGTTGCCGTGCAGGGTTTGTTTGTCAACGATATATTTGGCAGGTCTACTTCCACTCCAGGTATTTGCTGACACTTGTACCGGAACAGAAACATCGCTAACGAAGTGACGTGGATATTCAGTATAGCCATGCCATGGGATTTCTTCCTTGTTCGGATAACTCACTGTGAACCGGGCTTCAAGCCTGTTTTGTTGTGAATTATAATGATCAAACTATCTACCCGCGGAGAAGGCACGATAGTCATCAGCATAACGCTGTAATCGGAAGTATTCTTATCCATAAAAACTTCATTACTGAAATCACGGAACCATCAGATGTAGGGGCAGGAATAAAATTTTGCGTTTACCTTCAAAGTCCTGTGTCCATACTACAGCCGGAGTACCTTGGAAAGGTAGCGTCGTCACCGTTACTTCCGACTTCTTTGTGTCGACTTTGAATTGTCCTTTAGGGACACGCAAACACAAAGGGATGGAAGGTTGAGGGTTTCCTTTCAAGTCGAATACCAATAGCTTATTACTCTGCCAGGGTAAGATATAGATACGGTCATGCGCCTTTTCATCCAATTGCTCGGCATAGGTATTGGCATACTCGTTCGGACCTTCTCCATAAGCTCCAATAGTAGTAACAAATTTGCCGTCACGAGTAAACAGTTTATATGGAGTCTGCTTTTTATTACTCACCAAGATATAATTATCACTCACTGTGGTACGGACCCATCCCCTATCAACGCCTCATCCCGATTGTCCAGTTTCACAATTTGAAGCTCTTTCGGTCAAATAACTGAGTGGAATATCCACGGTGTCTTTCAATGCTTTCAAGTCACAGGAAATCAGTGTTCCGGTAGGTGTTGAGATTCGCTTACCTACAACTGGCGACAAAGCCAAAGGATCTTTTGTTACCTCACTGTTGAAGATAAAAGCAACCAGCGCGAACAGCCCCAAAGTATACAAACTCAAAATCATAATTTTCTTTTTTTTTCATACGAACATGTATTTAGTTAGTTTCAAATGAATATTGGGACAAAAGTAGATGGAAAGCAATAAGGCAACAAAAAGCAGCGGACAAAAAAGATGACGCCAGACGAATACATATCATTGATTATCAATGAAATAAGCATCTATCGCATTCTTTAAGAGGCGGACAAATACATTGAATCCCCTCAAAAATCAACAGCTAAAACGCCTTTAAGAAAACTGTCTAAACTTACATTTTCATCCGTAATACCCAGCCTGTCTGTTTTAATACGGTATTTCCGTTTGGTAATAGCTGCTTTACTGACACAATAAATATCTGAAAGGTCTTGTATGTTAACATTAATCTTGACGAGACAACAGAAACCAATATCCTTATTGTTCAATAACGGATAAATTTGTTCCAGTCTTGTCGCAAAATGGTCGAAAGCTTCGTTGACAACAGAAATCACCTCTACCCACTCCGCATCCGTCACTACAATTTTACGACTGGAAGCCACTTCATCCTGACTTTCATCATTATGGAGCGAAGGTAACTTCCGAAAAAGGCTATCCGCCTGAAAAGGGCCTCACGCAATTCTGCTTCTTTATTTTGCAACGGATTTCTTGCTCCCGTAGTCCGCTGAGCTCCGCCTCTTTGTGTAGCAAAAGATTTTCCCGTTGCAGCCGTTTCTTCTTCTCCTTCTGATAAAAAAAACACTATAAAACCGACACTAAGCAAAGCTGTTACAATGCCCAGCATCCATAGTTCTTTTTTCCGCGTTGTTTCAAATGCAACTGAAAAAGTTCGTTTTTTAATTTAAGCTCATTATATTCTCTTCTTTGTATTTCCGTCTTGGTACTAGTCAGTATATCGTCCTTAATCTTATTCTCCTTTTGTTTGATATAGAAAGCCTGTTCCGGATATTCTTTTCATTGATTAAGTCAAATAAGAGGGCATTGGCTTCCACGGCAATAAAATCGAAGAAGAGGTCGCGGCCTGTTGATAGTAATACTTGGCAGAGTCCGTCTGATTCAATGCCTCATAAGATTTGCCACGAAGAAGAAAATAGTGAGGTATGACATGACGGCTATGCCGTTGAGCCGATAATTGACGGAGATACAATAGTGATGTTTGGAAGTCTTTTGCCTCCAAACTGGTAGTCAATAAGTTCTCCAGTACATGATAATTTAAATATTGGTAATTGGGAGAATCTGCAAACTCTCCCATTAATTGTAGAGACTCTTGTGTATATCTGTCATAGCCCTGTACTTTTTTCAGAAGATTCAAGTAAAGTCTACTTGCTGAAAAATAGGCAAGAGTATCTTTTTTTTACGAGTTAACCACCGACTACTGTCTGCCATATTCAATGCCTGCCCATAATTCTGATTTCTTGAATAGACTACTCTTTTAAGGCCATACAATTGTGTTCTTAATGTATCATTCAGCAGTTGTTGTCGTAGAAGATTATCCGAAATCAGCAATGTAGAATCAGGCTGGTTACTATATAAATAGGGAAGCACTTTGGGCTATACGCGCTTGAAGACATTGAGATAACTGCCCATTTTGCATATAGCGATGGATGGCAGTCTGCAATAACGATTCTACTGGTTTCCCGGTTTTCCACAAAGTTGCTTTATAGGATAAAAAGTAATAATCTCCCTGCTCTTTAGAAGATAAATTCTCCGGTTTATCTATTTGCTGAAGATAAAAGAAAATACTATCGACAGAAACATTTTCCATCTGCATAGCCTTTTTCAAAACTGAAGACGGGGGAAGAGTGGCAGGCGGTCAATGTGATAACCCATCCAACAAGTAGAAGTATAGTACGATAATTCATAGTTGCTTAATTTTTGACTCACCAGGATTATGTAAGTTTACGCCCCTTTTATATATACTACCGAACGTCCGTATCCATACTTTTTCAATATCCCTTGCTCGATAAAAGAGTTGATATCCTGCAATGCCTGCGTTTTTGTCTTTCCGACAAGCTGTGCATAATCCCGCCGATTGATACACGGATGTTATTCTAAAACTTTGTCAAACGTTGCAGGCACTTCTTTTCAGACAACGGATTCTTTACACGAAACGGCGAATGATAAAGTTGTAACTTGAGTTCACTCTCAATATCCTTTTTAAACTGCCGGTTGACACGGAAATTAACATCTTTCAGAGATACGGACGGTGAACGCAATTCTTTTGGATCCATCACTTTTCTTGTCAACACTCAATGAAAGAGTGAAATAACCAATATCTCCCAGCTCTACAGAAAAACCCTTTTAAGAGTAAATGCCGCAGTTCTTTTGATATAGCTTCTATAATGCCCACCACTTGCGCATGAGGCATATGCTGAAACGCAGTCACCTGTTCCACAAACTCTTCAGCCGTATAACTGCCCTTCAAGACGACCCGTGCATGTAAAGGCTGTTCTTCCCCGCTTTTAGCAAGATCAGGAGTTTCATAAAGATCATAATTTACACTCATTATTTATTAGCTTTTCATTAGGCAGGATTGATAACCTCTCTCCCATAAATTAATTTTCTAAAACACATTCCAGTTTCCGATTGACTTAAGTCAATCGATAGTTTAACTTTAAGTCATTCTTTCGTTCAACTTAAGTAAAACGAAAACAGAGTACTAATGAAACAAATGTACGTAGAATAAACGTATACTAATCTATATAAAGTGAGATTCTATTTTCTGAATCTCATTTGTCCTTAGTTATTTGCCAATGCTCTTTTCATCTTTAACTCTCATCCAACAACGGACCTTTGACTGTTCTCCAACCTTATATTTACTAAACAAAGGATTTTCACTGCTTTTCATTTATTGTTTAAATACTTTATAGCAGCTTCAAAACTTCATCACGTCCTTTACATATGCCTTGAATTGTGTTTTTAACTTCAATATCAGGAAGAATGCCGATTTGCTGGGTTTCCGACTTATCAGGATAGTAAACTCCAAGTCCTGTAAATGTTGCTCTGAAGTTACCAGGCAAAATGATTGATGAACAATTGCCATCAGCCCCGGCAGTTGTACTTCCCATAACAACAGTATTGGGAGTACATCTATATTTCATAGTCATAAATTCTGCATGGCTTTTTGTGTTACCTCATTTACTAGGATAACTTTTTTACCTTGATAATAATCTTCATTCTCTTTTTCCAGCTTTTATTATAGGACCGAAGGTAAACAATCCTGGCTGCAAAAGACTTCCGTGAGTAAATATCGAGAAGTTTGTAGAAGATGGATACAGAGTATTATACTCCCAATATCCTTCAATTTTCTTCATTACAGGATATGCTCTCAAATCAATAATCATCTTTTTTGCTTTTATCTCTTGGGGAACTTTTCCACCAATGTTTACTCCCAAATATAAATACAAAATATCAGAAGGAGAACTGTAACAAGTGGATGAGGCTTTCGAAGATAGTAGATTCACGCATTCTATTCGGTAAACATTTGATTCTTGATTTTTCTACAACACCATTCCTTTCATAGTCTACATACAATAGTGTATCATTGGACCATAAAAGTTCATCAACAGCTATCCTTCTCAACAAAAAGAAGCTTCGTTAGAAGCTGATATGTATGGCGTGATACGTTTTATGATGGAATCTACCGCTTCACTGTTGATACGTAGAATCACATCTCCCGGCTGCAAAATTTGCTTCTCCTCCTTGAACTCGGATTTTAATTCATAATATTCTGTTACTACAGCTTTTGCCTTCAATGAAACGTATCACAACGGTACTAAATATTTTTTGTTGGTCCGCCATAAATACCGGCATGAGTATCATGGATTTCTGCAATAAATCTTTTTAAAGCACTCTCGTAATCCATTCTGCTGGTAATTTCCAGAAATAAAGGTATATGATTCAATAATATCTCATTCCAATTGTCCTTAAGAAGATATTTGTAAGGAAAATAATATTGAATTGCATTCCATAACCGGAATAAAGATAAGAGCTGATAGTCAATATTCGGAAAAGTACATTTAGAATATCTTTCTTCGTGCTCAAATGCTGCATTTCCATATTTATCACCCCTAAATTCACATAATAACTTGCCGTATCCCTTTCTGCATCCCTAATTTCTTTTAACCTATCTGACAGTATCGTTCCCAAGTTACTTTTATCTTCTATCAATCCAAATCAGGAAGTAATTTTATCGAATCCGACGCACACAGACTATAGATCCCATTCTTCTTTTAAAATCAAATTGATCTATCCATTTTACTAAAACCTCATTCCGCTTTTCTTTTTTGAGGAAGAATACTAAAGAAGGCATTATACAAAGCAGTTCACGATCCCAATCATATTCTCCGGCACGTACCGATGGGTGATAGTATTTCATAAATCCCCAAACCTTACACAACAAAGCCAGATTCTCTACATCTGCATGGGTATATTCCTCCAGGCATTTCGGGCGACATATTATTATCCTTATGTAAAAAGAAATACAAGAACAACAACACCATACAAATGACACGATCAACAAGAATCTGGACATAGTACTAAATTTTAATTAGTTAAAAGCATTAACGATAGCTGCAAATGTAACCGAAGTTTTATTAGAACACAAACATTGTACAGAAAAACAACAATGTTATTAAGCTATACTCATTTAAGGATAGCCACAGACTAATCCGTATGCATTTTCACCAATAATTATCCAAGATTTGAACGATTTTTTTGTTCACTTTCAAAAGTTTTATTCCACACCTAAAAAGACAGCCTATCATTTGCTTTTGCTACTAATTCTTCCTAATATTGTCCCTATACTAATGAAAACTAATACACATAAAATGAATCCCCCATGAAAAATCGTTCTTTTTGATAACTATACAAATCCTGTGCATGCATTCATTCGTCGTGAATGCGCAGCGTATATTTTCCACCTCCTATACAATGGATGATGGACTGGCAGCCAACAGAGTATACAGCATTTTGCAAGATTCATGCGGATTCATGTGGTTCGGTACCGATGATGGATTAAGCAGATTCGACGGTATTGCATTCAAGAACTACTATCTATCAGAATATATCAACGCAACAACCAGCAACAGCGTCAAGAAAAATATTTATCGACCGCAGGGGCAGAATGGATAGGATTGGATACCGGAATTGTCATTTACGACTCGAAAACAGACACTTTCCAACCTTTCCATGCCAAAACTGAAACTGGAGAAATGATACAAACCTACGTCACCGATATGATAGAAGACAGTGACGGAGAAGTATGGATTGCAACGAGTGGAGAAGGGCTTTACCGTTTTTCTCCATCTGATAAAGTCAGGCTTAGAGTATACCGGAATATTCCCGGAAAGATTAATAGCATCTCCCAAAACATTATCATGACATTGCAGCAAGACAGTAAACAAAACATTTGGATAGGAACCTATTCGGAAGGATTATGCTGCTTTGACAAACAGAAAAACACGTTCGTCACTTACAAAAAGAGCAATCACCCTAATAGTTTATCAGATAATTCCATTCAGAAAGTGTTTGAAGACTCACACGGCAATTTATGGATAGGAACTTTTCAGAACGGGCTCGACCTGTTCAATCCAGTGACTAAAACTTTCACCAACTACCGGGACAGAAGTCCAAACAACCTATTATATCATATCCACGACATTAAAGAATACAGACCTGGCGAGTTGTTCATTTCATCCGACAACGGTATGGGAATTTTTAAAGCAGACAAAGGAGAAATTATACAATCCGACAATCCGAATCTGAAAATAAGAACCGGAGCCAATAAGTTTATATATACCATCTATATGGATAAGGAAGAAAGCCTCTGGCTGGGCTCCTATTTCGATGGAATCAAATTCTATTCGGCATTTCAGAATAATTTCAAATATTATAGCTGTTCATCATCGTCCACGCCACAATCAGGAAAAAGTAATCAATGTTATCAAAGAAGACAAAGATGATAAATACTGGATAGGTACGGATGACAATGGCATTTTCCGATTTGATGCCAAAACTCAAGAAATTACCCCTTTCCGGGATGCAGCCAGTATAGGCACAACTTACTATTGTATACACGATCTGCTGGTAGACGGAGATAAACTATATGCCGCCACTTATGGAAGAGGTTTGGAGGTGATTAATTTAAAAACAGGAAAAGTGGAAAGTTTTCTCAATAATCCGGAAGATTCAACATCTATCCCCTCCTCACGGGTATTCACTCTATATAAAGCCAGTAATGGATGTATTTACGTGGGCACTTCTGCAGGATTCTGTTACTATAACCCCGAAAAAAACAATTTCATCAGAATCGGTTCTTTTACAGGCAAAATATCGGATATCATTGAAGATTACTTCGGAAGAATATGGATAGGAACAAGCATCAGTGGATTATATTCATACAATGTCAGAACCCAAAAGATAACATCTTATCAACGTTCGGACCATCCGAATTCACTAACAAAGAATGTAATCACCACATTAGCTATCGACAGCAAAAACAGCTATGGGTGGGAACGTATGGCCAAGGGCTTTGCAGATATAATGATGAAACGGACGATTTCACCAGATATGATCACCTGAAATTGCCAAATAAAAGCATCAATTCAATTATCCCCAAAGGAGACTTACTATGGATAAGTACCAATAAAGGGCTTGTTGTATACAACCCGGACACGAAACATATAAAAACCTATTCGAAATCAAACGGACTATACAATGAACAATTCACACCCTGCTCCGGCTTTGAATCTTCTGACGGTAGACTATTTCTGGGTTCGACAGACGGTTTCTGCTATTTCTTTCCGCAAGACTTGAGAGAAAATACATACAATCCACCTGTCATCCTCACTAATATGACCATTTTCGGAAAAGACATACAGGCTGACACGCCCAATTCACCTATTCACCAGTCCATAGGATATACAGATGAGATTGTGTTGAAATATAACCAGTCCATGATCGGATTCGATTTTGCCGCACTAAGTTACATTGCTCCCAAAGAGAATGATTATCAATATATGCTGGAAGGTCTGGACAGCGAATGGCAGTTCACTAAAGGAAGTAACAACCATCTTTCCTATGCAAACTTACCCGTCGGTGAATATGTATTAAGGATCAAGGGAACGAACAGTGATAAACTATGGAGCAGCAATGAAGTACAGCTAAAAATCAAGGTGCTGCCTCCATTCTTCCGGTCGCAACTGGCTTATCTGATCTATGCCCTCGTCCTGTTGATTGCGATTATGTTAACCGTATGGTATTACGTAAAACGCACGGAGAAACGTCAGAAAGAACGTATCAAGAGGCTGAACGATGAAAAGAAAAAGAGCTCTATAACTCCAAAATAGATTTCTTCACTAACATTGCCCATGAGATTCGAACTCCATTGAGCCTTATTATCGGCCCATTGGAATACCTGATGAAAACTTCAAGTATCAACAATGTGTATGGGGAATACCTAAGTATTATTGAACAGAATTACAAACGCTTGTATGCGCTTGTCACCCAATTGCTGGATTTCCGCAAAGTAGATACGGGATCTTATAAACTATCGTACGACTGTTACCGGATTAAAGAAATAATATGCAAAAGTAAGCTGCATTTTTGAATTATCTGCCAGACAAAAGAAAGTGGCGATTGACACTTCCTCTATCCCGGAAGAACTGAGCATTGTCATAGATGAAGAAGCTTTTTACCAAGATTATCAGCAATCTACTAAGCAATGCCTTGAAATATGCCAAAAGCACGATTCGTATTACGACTATAGAAAAGGATTCCGAGATAGTAGTCACCGTGACCGATGACGGTATAGGCATCACCGATCAAGAAAAGACTAAAATATTCGACGCATTCTATCAGGTTAAGAACAACAGTGAAATAAATAAACTGGGCATTGGTATCGGGCTTCACATGACACGCTCACTCGTCCAATTGATGAACGGAAAGATCGAAGTCAGCGATAGGGAAGGCGGTGAAAACGGTGTTTCTATTTCTGTATATTTCCCCAAACAAGCGGCCATCACTGCTTTGCCACAAGTGGCCAAACGAGTGGAAGATACGATTATTCCAGAAAACAGCATAGAAGAAAATGAACTGGAAAGCACTCTTCCCAGTGAACCGTTGAAAAAACAATATGCCATTATGGTTGTGGACGACAACCCGGAGATTCTGGATTTCCTTTCCAAAATTCTGTCCGAGGAATATTTTGTCATATCGGCTTCGAGTGGAGAGGAAGCGTTGCAAATCCTTGAAAAGAATAACATTGACCTCATCATCAGTGATGTGATGATGGAGGAAATGGACGGGTTCGAACTCTGTGGGAAAATTAAAAGTAACATCAATATTTCCCATGTTCCTGTCATTCTGCTGACAGCCAAAACGGATACGGAAAGTAAAATCAAAGGACTGGAAGCCGGTGGATGCATATATAGAGAAACCATTCTCACCTTTCCACCTGAAAGCACAATTGCTGAACTTACTCAAGAAAAGGGAAAGTCAGCAGAAAACGTATGCCTCTACTCCGTTGTCCGATCTGCACTCCGCTGTCACAATAAACTGGATGAAGAATTTATGAATAAATGTACCGAAATCATCCAGAATAATATTGAGGACTCGAATTTTCGGTAAATACACTGGCACAGGAACTGGGAATGAGCCGTACCTCTGTATTTACCAAAATCAAAGGCATTATTGGCATGACTCCCAATGATTTCATCAAGGTCACTCGATTAAAGAAAGCCTGCAAAATGATGGTGGAGGGAGAATATAGGGTTACCGAAATAGGATTCCTCGTCGGGTTCAGTTCTTCTTCCTACTTTGCCAAATGTTTTCAGAAACAATTTGGAATGTTACCGACAGAGTTTCTCAAAAAAATAAAGGAAGACCCCTCATCCGCAACAAAATAAGCCGGCAAGCATCCTCCCTTTAAGCTAAATCTTAAGATTTACAGATGTAAAAGTTAACATCAACATTGGTAAATCTTAAGATTTTATTAAATTCTCCTTATATTATAAGGTAGGGAGAATCTTTTTTTCTACTTTTGCCCCGAAATATCCCCGAATATTATGGTACAAGCCATCATAAAAGAAAGAATTATGCAAAAAAACCTTGTCATTGTCGAGTCTCCGGCAAAAGCAAAAACGATTGAAAAGTTTCTTGGGAAAGATTTCAAAGTCCTTTCTAGTTACGGACACATACGCGATCTGAAGAAGAAAGAGTTCAGTATCGACGTAGATAAGAATTTTACACCCGGCTACGAAATCCCGGCAGACAAAAAGGCTTTGGTCAGCACGCTGAAGCAGAAGCGAAAGAGGCAGAAACCGTATGGCTCGCATCCGATGAGGACCGCGAGGGAGAGGCTATCGCCTGGCATCTGTATGAGGTCTTAAAACTAAAACCGGAAAACACAAAACGAATCGTATTTCATGAAATTACGAAAAGTGCTATCTTAAAAGCAATCGAACAACCACGTGATATTGACATTAACCTCGTGAATGCGCAACAGGCACGACGGATTCTAGATCGTATTGTAGGTTTCGAACTATCTCCCGTACTCTGGAGAAAAGTGAAACCGGCACTTTCTGCCGGACGTGTACAGTCAGTTGCTGTCCGCCTGATCGTTGAACGCGAACGTGAAATACATGCTTTCCAAACGGAAGCTGCTTATCGCATCACTGCCGTATTCCTCGTTCCGGACACGGACGGAAAACTGGTAGAAATGAAAGCTGAACTGGCTCGCCGCATTAAAACAAAAGAAGAAGCAAAAGCCTTCCTCAACGCATGTCAGGGAGCAAGCTTTGCTATCGACGATATTACTACCCGTCCGGTTAAAGAAAACGCCTCCTGCTCCATTCACAACATCTACATTGCAACAGGAAGCCGCCCGCAAACTGGGATATACCGTAGCACAAACAATGATGCTCGCACAGCGCTTATACGAATCCGGATTTATCACTTATATGCGTACAGACTCCGTCAACCTGTCGGAATATGCAACAGCAAGTAGTAAGGATGCCATCATCCATATGATGGGTGAGCGTTATGTGCATCCCCGTCACTTTGAAACGAAAACCAAGGGGGCACAGGAGGCACATGAAGCAATCCGCCCTACCTATATGGAAAACCAATCCATCGAAGGTACAGCACAGGAAAAGAAATTGTATGACCTGATCTGGAAACGCACCATTGCCTCGCAAATGGCAGATGCAGAACTGGAAAAGACAACTGCTACCATAACAATAAGTGGCAGCAGCGACGTGTTTACAGCCATCGGCGAAGTTATTAATTTGATGGGTTCCTCCGTGTATACCGTGAATCTTATGACGATGAAAACGAACAAGAGGATGAAAGTAATCTGCTTCCTCCTCTGAAAAAAGGCCAGAAACTGGAACATGGTCCTATTGTTGCAACCGAACGTTTTACCCAACGCCCACCGCGCTATACCGAAGCAAGTCTTGTACGTAAATTGGAGGAGCTGGGAATCGGTCGCCCATCTACGTATGCGCCTACTATCTCTACCATCCAACAACGCGAATACGTGGAGAAAGGTAATAAAGACGGGGAAGAACGACAGTTTAATGTCATGACATTGAAAGATCGTCAGATTAAGGATGAAAACCATACTGAAATTACCGGTGCAGAAAAGGCGAAGTTGTTCCCAACGGATACCGGAACAGTAGTAAATGATTTCCTCACCGAATACTTCCCGGACATTCTGGATTATAACTTTACCGCCAGTGTAGAAAAGGAATTTGACGAATTGCCGAAGGAGAAGTACAATGGACTTCTATCATGAAGACTTTCTATGATCAATTCCACCCGTCAGTAGAAAACACATTGGCTATCAAGACGGAACATAAAGTAGGCGAACGTATTCTGGGAGAAGAACCGGGAACAGGAAAGACTGTTTCTGTTAAGATTGGTCGTCTTCGGTCCTGTTGTACAGATTGGTACTGTAGAAGATGAAGAAAAACCACGCTTCGCACAAATGAAGAAAGGCCAGTCCATGGAAACGATCACATTGGAAGAAGCATTGGAATTATTCAAGCTGCCTCGTACACTAGGCGAATATGAAGGAAAGACAGTCAGTGTAGGTATTGGTCGTTTCGGTCCGTATGTACTACATAATAAGGTATATGTATCACTGCCGAAAACGATGGATCCCATGGAAATTACTTTAGAAGAGGCGGAACAGCTGATTCTGGAGAAACGCACAAAGGAAGCCGAACGCCACATCAAGAAGTTTGAAGAGGAGCCGGAACTTGAGATTCTGAACGGACGTTACGGACCTTATATTACCTATAAGGGTTCTAATTATAAAATTCCTAAAGATATCGTCCCGCAGGATTTGAGTTTGGCTAGCTGTTTGGAACTCATCAAATTACAAGATGAAAAAGGACCAGCGACCACAAAAAAAGGACGATTCGCAAAAAGAAATAAAAAAACTAGAAAAAGAGCAAATTATATAATTAAATGTATATATTTGCTCTTTATCTTTTAATACACAAACTTATGAAGCAAACAAATTTAAAGTATTTAATGAGGAGTAGCTTACCATAGCTTCCATCAGTTGTATGGACAAAGAGCGTGACTTATCTTGGGAGAGAAGGCATATGCCAAAAGAAGCATACTTCGACTTCAACATGACCCAAGCTGTTGCTTTGGACATCAATTATTGTTTCAAAAGCGAAAATTATCGTGTTCTTTTTAACATTTACGATCAAGATCCCATTGAATACTCAGCTGACGGCAGCGTGTCCCAAAAGGACATAGAGCCTATCTACCGTGCAGTTACAGACGAAGAAGGCAAATTCAGCGGAGAGATGAATATTCCGGCGGACCTCTCGGAGGTATGGTTATCATCGGACTATTTAGCCACCGTATCTCTCCTCTTAAACTTACGATTGACGACAGTCGTCGGCTTTCATTTAATCAAGATGCATATATCGCTACCTTACGTTCACAAACGGCATCAAAAACCAGAGGAGTGACCGTGAACCAACATACCTATCTAAAAGAATGGCATGTTCTTTCCGATGCAGACTGGGATGACAGCGGAAGATCAACCAACCTGGAACCTAAAATAAATATACCTCCGGCAGACGTACTATACAACATCAAGTATGTTTTCAGAAAGGTTACAGTCAAAGATGAGAGCGGTAAAAGCAAGGTTATGAACATCAGTCAGAATTATCCGGAGTTTTTTGATGGTTCCATTAAAATGACTTCAGATATTCCAATTGTTAACCCGACCGAAGTGAGCCTCGTATTTATAAACAGCTCTGCTGCATGGTACAATACAGTTGGATATTACACCTACCCGACCAACAATCCGCCCCAGAGCACGAGTGATATAAACCAAATAATTGCATTCCCAAACACCTCTCCTGTTTACAAGACTTTAGGGGTAGGAGCATTAGTGTGTGGCGAAGAAATAAAACTCAAATATTGGAATGAAGACACGCAGGAATACGAAGACAAATTTCCTGCAGGAGTCACAATTGGCTGGTGCCTGCAAGGTATGGGATTCAAGAGCAAACTCACCTCAGAAACAGATAAAGACAAAGTGGGCGATATCATAAAAGGTATGGGGGGCACGCTACTCCACCAGGAATCTAAACACGAATAACACACAAAGAACTGTATCTCTCCGTGATTCCAAGTCCGGGCAGATTGTAGCAGTAGGATTCGAAGATAATATTGACTTCGATTATGCAGATGCCATCTTCTATATTCATACGTCAGAAAAGAATGCTATTGACCCGACATTGCCTCCACTGCCTGAGGACCCCGAAGCAATCCCCGAGCAATATAAAATTTCTTATTCCGGTACACTGGCTTTTTGAAGACTTATGGCCTAAGTTAGGTGATTACGATATGAATGACGTAATGGTAAAGTACACCAGTACGATGACCCGAAATGCTCTTGACAATCGCATTTACGAAATAGAAGACAAGTTTATCTTACAGCACTGTGGCGGTTATCTGCAAAACGGATTTGGATATCAATTACACAAGCTCTCAAACAGCAATGTCAAGAGTGTAAAAATAACGGGGCCTGATGCCAGTGGTTTATCAAGTTCTATATACATGGAAGGAAAAGAAACAGAGCCTGGACAGTCTCACCCAACCATATTGTTGTATGACGACATGACAAAATTCAAAAATATCACTGATGAATCAAAGAAAGAATATACTGTAACCATCACGCTTGATGGAGCTAGTGAGAAAGAGGTGGTACCTCCTTACAACCCGTTTATCTTCATCAGTTCCAACGAGGGTAGAGGCAAAGAATTACATCTGATAAATTATCCCCCGACTGACAAAGCCGACTTATCGTTACTGGGAACCGGAAAAGACATCTACAGACCAGAAGAAGGGATGTATTATGTTTCTGCAGACTTGATGCCGTTTGCTATCAATATGCCAGTAAGTAATCTCCCGGTTCCAGAGGAAGGGAAACGAATCGATCAATCATATCCCAAGTTCTCTGGATGGGTATCATCGAATGGGAAACAAAATAAAGATTGGTACAAATAAAGATTGATACGATTTAAATAAAAGCAGCCCGGATATTGTACGGAATCGCTATCGGGACTTCGCATTGCGAACCATCGATGAAAAAGACATAATAGACATCTGTTTAGAAAGGCGCGAATTACGCAGTTCACACAACTTCTCGAATACTCACCAAGAATTCGTGTGAACTGTGTTTTTATTTTAAGCCACAACATTATAGGATGTAAGTATTATCCGTTATGAATAGGCTTCCATCATTAAATCTTCGGCTCCCATTTTATCTTAAAACCTTTATTAGGGAATAGCATATCAAACACAATCACGAATATAAAAACAGATGTTACCAAGATATTCATCGTCAATAAAGAAATGTGATAAGGCCAGGAAGCAGTAAAGCCAAAGCTATTACAGCAATAATATGTGATAAAGGAAGCATACGGCACGTGACATATTTATAGATACTATTTGCCAGAATATAAACGATTGGTCCGATAATCAGAACAAAAACAACTTCCGCTCTCATTTCTTGTTCGGGATGGGCAACAATCAGTTCGTCTCCTACCGCACAAATAATCAATGCTCCCACCAGTACGATATGAATTGCATTATAAATCAACCCCAGCTTGCCGGGATCTTTCACTTCCTGTATTTTCCGGCTACCGGCTTCACTGCTCACATCAAAGTAAACCCACCACATAGCCAAACTACCAATGAAAGATATGACAGCAGAAATAATCACGAGAGGCGTCCATTCTTCTACTTCACTCAAAGAAGCTCCTGTCATCAATAGAGTTTCTCCAAAAGCAATAATCACAAACAACTGGCAACGTTCCACCAAATGATGCCCTTCAATAGTCCATTCCTTGCTACTGTCCGAACGTCCCAGACGAGGTAAAGCAAATCCGTGCATCGGGGCTGTATAATCACAGATGGCGGCTATAATCCACAGTAGAATTTGCCATTCTCCCTGCAATATGGCACCCGTAATCCATAAAAAGACGGCAGATATACAGAACCAGCCCATAATTCGCTTAAAATTAGCAGCCATAAGAGAAGTGAACCAAGGCTCTTGCCCCACTCAAAACCGAGTTTGTCAAGTTTATCCAGAGATAGAAAGTACCTGGAAGTGATAGTTCTGCTCATTACCTACTACATAAATCATCTTATTAATCGGGTAGTCGGCAAAGCGAAGTTTAGCCGTACCGATATCCTGCGTCATATAAACAGAAGTACCGTCACCGCGAAGAAGCAACTTATGATCCAGTCCTTCGGCAGTCAAATCAGCCCATACAGAGTTATCCTCTTTCCGGTAGAAGAAACCTTTTTCCAATCCTTCCATCACTTTCTCCTTACCTTCCAGATAGGTATTCGATTCATAATAAATTTTATCGAAGCTAACTCCCAATCCTTATACGTTTCGTCGAATCCTGCATATACCCAGTTATTCATCATTTCCCACAATCCGCGTACTTCCGAATCACCGGCTTCCCACTTCACCAACATTTCGCGAGCTTCCAGCATCAGAGGAGAGTTTGCCTCTGCCTTAGCTTTAGCTTCTTCTTCATTCAAGCCTTCAGCCGTACTCAGTTGTAAGTTCCTTTACTTCTGCCTTGTAATGCTTGTCAAAAGCTACATAATAGTCACCAACGAGATGGTCCCCTTTCTTGCCATGATTCAGGAGTTTCACCGTTTCCGTATTTCAACCAGGCCAGCATGGATTTACAGATATGGATACCACGGTCATTCACAATATTGGTCTTGACTACCTTATTGCCATTTGCCGCCATGACATTTGCCAAGGCATTTCCTAACAGGTTGTTACGGACGTGCCCCAGATGAAGCGGCTTGTTTGTATTCGGAGAAGAATACTCAATCATCACCAACGGCGAGCGTCAGTGACTTTCACTAGGCCATACTGTTCGTCAGCCTGAATCTCGTTCAGCAAATCGATCCACGTAGCCGATGCGATAGTCAAGTTCAGGAACCTTTTATCACATTAAAAGCTGCTACTGCCGGATCGTTCACCTTCAGATATTCACCGATTTCCTGAGCTGTTTGCTCCGGTCCTTTTTTTGACATCTTCAGAAAAGGGAACACTACCAGCGTCAAATGACCGTAAAGTGCTTTTAGTCCGCTGATAACGGACGCTACAAGTTTATCTTCTATCTTCATAATCAAGTTATTTCTTGCGCGCAAAGATACAAAAAAAGGAGACGCATCGCGCCTCCCTCTTCTTAATTTCTTTCAACTATCTGTTTATTCAACAGCTGCAGATAATTCAGCACCAGCTTTAAATTTAGCTACTTTCTTAGCAGGAATAGTAATAGCTGCCTTTGTAGAAGGATTAATACCAGTTCTTGCCGCTCTTTCACTTACTGAGAACGTTCCAAAACCAACCAAAGCTACCTTATCGCCAGCTTTCATAGCGTTAGTAACTGAAAAAATGAAAGCATCAAGAGCTTTCTTCGCATCGGCTTTACTCATTTGAGATTCAGCAGCCATTGCACTAATAAGATCAGACTTATTCATGATACGTAAAATGATTAATTAATATATATGTTACACAAAAGATTTCCCATCACGACTTCTACAAATATAGATGAACAAAACAATATATCAAATAAAAACATAAAAAAAACGCAGCAATTTATTGAAAAAGAGCTAATAGGGAAGCTTTTTCATGCTTTAAAACAGAATTTATTCGTACTTTTGCATCTAGTATCTAAATATTCAGAAATTAAAATGATGCCAACTGTAACTAAAAACCTGATAATTATCAATGTATTAGTATTTTTCGGAACGCTCGTAGCCCAACGATACGGTATAGATCTAGCTAATTATCTAGGATTACATTTTTTCCTCGCCAGTGACTTTAATCCGGCACAGCTTATCACTTATATGTTCATGCACGGCGGGATTTCCAGCCACATATATTCTTTAATATGTTTGCCTTGTCATGTTCGGACGTACGCTTGAACAGGTTTGGGGACCGAAACGTTTCTTGTTCTATTATATGGTATGTGGTATAGGTGCGGGATTGGTGCAGGAGCTGGTGCAATATATACAATATGTGACCGAATTATCGCAATATGACAGTGTGAATACGGGGATTGCCGTGATTCCGATGGCGGAGTACTTGAATCTGATGACTACAGTTGGCGCTTCGGGAGCGATATATGGCATTTTGTTGGCATTCGGTATGCTATTCCCCAATAGTCAGATGTTTGTATTCCCTATCCCATTTCCTGTCAAGGCTAAATATTTTGTGATGGGATATGCTGCTTTGGAGATATTTTTGGGATTGGGTGCTTCGACCGATGGCGTTGCCCACTTTGCACACTTGGGAGGTATGATTTTTGGTTTTATATTAATAATGTATTGGAGAAAAAAGAATAATAATGGGCAGTTTTATTACTGATTTGAAAAATAGCTTCAACAAAGGGAACATATATATCCAGTTTATATATATTAATGTAGGGGTATTCATTGTAACTTCCTTATTGGGGATTTTATGGATGCTGTTCA